>Ga0116217_10000078_pt1 | contig 111021 bp, 112 predicted proteins | sample Sb_taG_6_FD_89697 | JGI IMG/M metagenome (GOLD analysis project Ga0116217, IMG submission 89697) | Peat soil microbial communities from Weissenstadt, Germany - Sb_50d_4_PS metaG | ecosystem: Environmental > Terrestrial > Soil > Wetlands > Peat | place: Germany: Weissenstadt | collected...
AATGCCAATACAAGTTCTTTACCCCATCCTACTTTCGTCGAGACCGCGTAGGCGCGGAGCTGTATCTGCTGGACAAGTTCGATCTGCACGAATGTAGGGAAGAACCAAAGGGATGAGCGACCACGATCTCACCGGGCGGCTCGCCCAACTCCCGGTTAGTCGGCAACCCTTCCCTTACCGATTATGTAAGGGTTGCCCGTCACTCGCCAAGTGAGAAGATAAATCGATCAATCACGACATAGCTTTGCAGTTCGCGAAGAGTGAGGAGCATTTCCCAGCAAACGTTCTTGATCACTGTTTTCGCTGAGTGCCGCGAAGGGTTGTTCTCAATCGAATCGCTCCTCGTAGTACAGTTGTTCCATGCGGGGCTACGGATCATAGATGAAGAAGGCCGTGTGGGGTATCGTCTGGCTTGCGGTGGCCGGGCTAGCCATGGTGTCTTATCTATGGTTCACCCCGGGGCGCACACCGGCCATCCACTGGCCTAACAGTATTGCCTCGCTGGAACGGATCCGCATCGGTGGTGTAGATCAATGCGTCCTTATTCGTGGAAACGACACTTCGCTCCCGGTTTTGCTTTTCCTGCACGGTGGCCCTGGAATGCCCGCCATGTACCTGGCTCACGCTTTTCAGCGTGAACTTGAAAAAGAATTCGTGGTAGTCCAGTGGGACCGCCGTGCTGCTGGCAAGTCATATCGCGAAGATATCAGCACCACGCTCACCACAGAGCAACTTGTCGCAGACACGGTTGAATTAACTAATATACTTCGTGCCCGGTTTCACCAGGACAGGATTTATCTCGTGGGACATTCCTGGGGCACCTATCTGGGCATGCTCGTCATTGCGAGGCATCCAGAGTTTTACCACGCTTATGTCGGGATCGGTCAACTCGCCCGCTCGTCCCCCATCGCTGGAATTCAGGATGAATATATTCGCCAGACTGCAAGACGCATGGGGGATCAAGACGCCATCAAGGAGCTGGAAGAGAACGGTGCGAGTGTCCGAGAGACTCTAGTTTTCAAATTTGGGGGTGAAATCCATAAAGCGAAGTCGTTTATGCCGCTATTACTGACCGGGTTGGCCGCTCCTGAGTATAGCCTTCGTGATGCCCGCAATATCCCGAAGGGCGTGTCGCTATATTCGAGAAACTTCGTTTACAACTCGATTTCGGGCGAACTGATGGATGTCATCACAAAGGTGGAGATTCCCGTCTATTTCTTCACAGGCCGCTATGACTACACCGATCCATTTACGCTTACGGAACAGTACTTCTCCACGATCAAGGCGCCGGAAAAGCACATCGTATGGTTCGAAGAGTCTGCACATTTCCCTTTCTATGAGGAGCCGGCAGCTTTTGCGCGGCAGATGCAAGGCGTGCTCACCGCCACCCAAAATAACTGACGCTGCGTGTGGAGGTCGGCAACTCAGAATTTGATCACGGCTGCTGTGCTGGAAGACTGGGCGTGCGCGTGCCAATCGATCGCTGAGAATCGCAGCATGCCCCCACGCCTCAAAGATTTTCGCGTGGAAGTTGCTTATTGCCCGGAAGATATTTCCACATTCAAAACTCTAACCGCACCTGGAAGGCGATCATGCGCGGGCTGCTGTCGCCGCCTAGGCCAACTCCGAGAAGGCCGGTCGGAGGAGAGGTTGTGTAAGTGAGCGCGCCAAATCCGGTTTGGGTCGAAGGCTTTCCAGGAATTCCCGCCAACGCCATGCTCGGCAGACCGAAGTTAGGATGGTTGAAGAGGTTGAAGAACTGCGATTCGAGCCGCAACTTGAGGTGTTCGGTCAAGGGGAACCATTTCGTAAGATAGAAATCGCTCCAAAAGAAATCTGGGCCGCGCAAAGCGTTGCGGCCGAGGTTGCCGAACTGGCAGGTCTGCGGAATGTCACCGCCATAGCATTCTCCAGTGCTGGGATCGACTGCTGACACGAATGCATCAGGATTGAGCCACTGAAGTGTGCCCGGCTGGGTTATGCCTTGAATAGCGTGATGCTGGTAGAGAGGCACGCCGGGAACGGCACTCGTAAACTGCGGACCGCTGCCCTGCACAATTCCATTTCCGTTTGCTGAGTACGGTGTACTCAGGACCGAGAACGGAATTCCATCGTGCCAAAACATGGTGCCTGAGATCTGCCAGCCATTGAGTACGTATCCCAACTTGTGGTTCTGAACGCTCATGGGCAATTGGTAAACGTACTGCGCGTTTAGGTTGTGCCGGATGTCGTAGTCGCAAGGACCATAGTCGCGGGCCAATTCTCCGGGCAGAGGCGAGAGAATTCCTCCGGCGGAGAATTGCAGAAATCCTCCGTTCGAAACAGTGTCCATGCAACGGCTCCAGGTGTAGTTCACCTGACCTTGCAGGCCGTGACTGAGACGCTTCGTCGCGGAGAGCTGAAGACCGTTGTAGTGACTGTTCTCGCCGGTGGAGAGTTGAGTCACTGCGCCAAACCTTGGATCGGTTGGATGCAGATAGGGGAATGGCGCAAAACAGCCGGGACACACCGTCTGGTATCCGTTCACTTGCGTCAGGTAGGGCTGGTTCACGGCGCGGGTGCCGACGTATTGGGCATGGAAACTGGCGTTGGTTCCGAATTGATGCTCGACGCCCAGGCTCCATTCCATGAAGTAGGGGGCGTGGAGTGTACCGTCTGGAACGGCTGTCATCGCAACTGGAGGAAGACACGTGCCGGCGTTTGCCAGCGGAGAAGCGCAAGAAAGCTGGCCCGTGGGAAACCCTGCAGCGAACCTTTGATTCGCGGCCACGGTAGCGTCGACGGCGCTGTTGGGGACACCGGGCGGAATGGCCATGCCACCGACTGTGCCGAGAAGACCTCCCTGGAAAGTCTGGACGTAGGGCGGATTGACGCCGACCAAATCGGCGACGCTGCCGGGCAGAATGTCGCTGAAGACGCCGAAGCCGGAGCGCAGCACGGTCTTCGGTTCGATCTGCCAGGCGATAGCCATACGCGGTTGCAGAATTGCGAGCGGCGTGGAGGCGAAAACATTGGCGAGACCGGTCTGAATCGCGGTATTCAACGGCCGATTCACGTCGTGCGCGATCGATGCGAAGGATCTGCGCAGCCGGGCGATTTGCTGATGCGGGTTCAGCGGATTGGAGTTGAAGGTATCGCGCAAGCCGAAGGTCCAAGTCAGCTTGCGCGTCACCTTCCAAGTATCTTGTGCGTAGAGGTCAAGGTTGAGGAAGTTGAAGGGCTCGTTGGCGGATGTGGGGAAAGTTTTCGTGGCGGTCGATGCGACTCCGTAAATGTATTGCGGCAGCGTAGTGTACGAAACAGTCGGGACCGATCCCTCGCCGAAGTCGTAGTCGTTGAGGCGGAAGATTCGCGTGTTGGTTCCGAATCGCAGCTCGTGCGCGCCGTGGCTCCAAGCCAGGTTGTCATTGATGAAGAAGCGCGAGGCGCGCCTTCCCTGAACCCAGGTATTGTCGAGTCCTCCGACGGGCGTGAAAGGCGCATTGGCTCCGCTTCCCTGCAGAACGATCGGGAATACGGAAAGCGTCTTCTGAAAGTCGGCTGGACCGAAGAGGCTTTCATACCACGAAAATGCCGGGTTGAAGTAGTTCACGAGATGCTGAGAGAAGACGTGGGTGTATCCGGCGGCGAAAGAGTAAAGAGGCTGTGGAGACACGGAATCGAACAGAGGATTGATCGGGTCGGTGTAGGCCGCCTGCAGACCGGTATCGGCTTGGAAGCGAAGCCATGCCGTGTTCCTCTCATTGATGTTGTAGTCGATGCGGGCGGTCTGCACTTGTTCGTGATCGTCGCTGGAGTGGGAGACGCTTTGGCGATTGGCACAGCCGTTCCCATCCCTGGCGATCGCGGGTGGGCCTCCGCCGACATCGAACGGACAACCGAGCACTGCAAGGGGCGATCCGCTGGTGTTTCCATAGAGCGAGAACATCTTTTGATAGAACGGTACCGACTGCGGAGATGCCGGATAGATCGAACCGGTGACCGAATCCGTGCCGCCAAGCGGAAGCTGTTGCAAGACGTACTGCTGGAATGCCGGGGTGGGAACCGTAGTCGCGGTGACAATGGGCAACGCGATCCGGACCCATTCGCTGTCAAAGAAGAAGAACAGTTTGTCGTGGAGAATCGGGCCGCCCAGACTGCCTCCGAAGTGATTCACGGTCGCTCCGGGCTTGTGATTGCCGGGAGTCGCGTTGGTGAAATAGTCCGCAGCGTTCAGGATCGCGCCATTCCACAGTTCGTAGAGATTCCCGTGAAACTGGTTGGTGCCTGACTTGGTGACGTAGTTCACCTGCGACGCCCCATAGCGGCCCTGGTCGACGGAGTACGACAGAGTATTGACGGTGACTTCGGAGATGGAATTCAGTCCGAGCACGAGGTTGGTGGAAAGGCCGCTATTGAGATTGGTCAGGGGATCATTTGTTTCGAGTCCGTCGACGATGTAACCGTTGGAGAGAGCCGGCAGGCCGTTGAATTCCACATTGCCATATCCGTTGGTGCCACCGACGAAATCGTTGCCACTGCCTGCCGTGTTGATGAGAGCGCCGGGGGCAAATTGCAGAGGATAGGTCAGGTCGCCGCCGGGATTGGGCAGATTCTCCAAGGCCGGTGCGTTCAAGTTCGTGGAAGTATTGGCATCTTCCGGATTGATCAGCGGCGGTTCTGAACCTACCTCGACAGTTTCTCTTGCTTGCGCAACCTTGAGGCGGATCTCGAGGGCCTGCTTTTGCCCCAGGCCCGAGAACACGTTGTCGTTCTCCTGCGGTTGGAAACCCGGCGCTTCGACTCGGACCGAGTATGTGCCTGGCTTGAGCTGGGGAAAGTCGAAACGTCCGGCGTTGTCGGTCCTGGCCGTGCGGGTGGCTCCTGTCTCGCGATTCGTGATGGTGACAGTCGCGCCCGTTAAGGCGGCGTTGGCGGTGTCAGATACCTGCCCCACAATGGCACTCGTGGTCTCTCCTTGCGCCATGGCTTGTGTCGAGAAAAGAGCGAGCGCTTCAATTAGAACAATGCTCCAGCGGACGGCTGACCTCATACGCGCGACCCCCACATGGCGTTAACTACAGATTGCTTGGAATAGTTAATCATAGTTAATACACATGTGCAAGAGATGAGCTGCCTTACGCCATCTTTTGCCTGGCGTCGCTGACCAGCCTTACCGGGCGACTACCGCCCTGCCATGTGGTACGGGGTAGGTATGGAATCCGTGGCTAAACGCGGGAAAGCGCCAAAAAGAGGCTGGATGGAGCAAGAAAGGCCGCAATCGAAGAAAGCGGCTCGAGTCTTTCTGCGGAGCTCCGTGAGCACTCGGCCTTTCCCTTTGGCACGAGGCCAAATCTCGGCTACCAGAGCCGATGGGGTAGCAAGTATGTGAAGCCCACGAAGGCTTCCCAGTGTTTGGAGATTCGATTGTCTTACCATGATGCCCGGCTTGAGGCCGCGGGTTCGAGTCCCGTCGCTCCCGCCAACTTTTCCGCCTAGAGCGTCGTTTGGTCGCGAGAACAGCACAATCGTTCCATGGCTGACTTTCGGTTTGCCCGTCGTCCGCCCGGCGTTGCGGTTGGATGCGCATAAATCCGCTGCAGCCTGAGAATCCAGGTAGTGTTGGTCAGCGGATCAGACGGCATGTGGAAATCGACGCGGCGATGACGCAGGTCGGCCGTGAAAATCGCCATAATGCGATCTAGAGTTAAATCGTCGGCATTCGATTGCCTGTCCCCAATTGCGGCTTTCCAGAGAATGGAAAAGCGAATGGCATGTTATGGGCACGTGCCCCGGATTTCTCCATTTTCGAGAATTGACCAGTTGCCATCGCAGTTCGAATTAATCTGCGCTGCGGGCGAAATGCAGGGTGACGCCGCATCTGGATCGCCGATGGGTCCGATGCGGTGGTACATCCGGTCAGTGTCCGTATTATTCGCGGCTTATGACGAGGCAGTCCGCACGGGTCGCATAGCCATCGAGCTGACGCCAGACTCGCCCTACACCTGTTTCTATTTGGCCATGTCTTTGGCGGCAGTAGGCCTGAAGGATGAAGCTTGGGGCATGGCGAACATGGGCAGAAAGCTCAACGACGGGTTGCCTTTGGGCGAGGGCTACTTTGGCTATGTTGCCGGAGTGCTGGGACACGTACCCGAAGCCCGCACCGCGATCGGAGAGTTGCAGGCCCGTCGTGAAAGAGGTTACGGCCCAGCACTGCCCATTGCATGGACCTATCTCGGGTTGAGTGAAACAGCCTCCGCCCTCGAATGGCTGGAGACAGCTCTGGCCGAACACGATCCGTTCTTGGGATCGGCAATGGTATTCCCCGCCTACGACGCGATCCACGATCAAGCAAGATTCATGCGCCTGACACACGAACTGAACCTTCCCACCTAGCGGACAGAACCATTCCTGTGTTATCGGCAATCCAGAATCCAGCAGAAAAGCTGATGCCTGCTCCAGAGCGCTTTTGAGTTTGCAAATAATGCTAATTGCAAACCACAAACATCTATTTAAAGAAAGCGCTTTTGAATGCCTCGTGCCGTTGACGCGCTGCATTTAAGGTCTGATCGAACTCTGGTTCGCGGCGCAGATCATTCAACAGCGGGTCCTGGGAAAGGTACGGATAGCTGAAGAAACCAGATTCAACGCTCATGCGCAGGGCGCGCATAGCGGAGATTTTATCTCCCAATACGGCGTACGCTTGCGCGATCTTGTATGTGCCTTCTGGGTCGCCGACTCCCTGGTCTGTGATTTTTCTCTCCAATCCGTTCAAGAGATCCAACCCTTCTGCCTTGCGCTGGTGAATCGAGTCACTGAGGGCCTTGCCGATCCCCGTATACAAAGTGGGATCGAGCTCGTATGCATGATCGAAATCTCGTGAAGCCTGGTCGAACTCCTTTTCGTGAAATTCTCCAAAGCCACGGTAAAAGAGAATGAACGAGGAATCGTCGACTGGCAAGCTCTCGAGAAACTTCTGGTATTGTCCCAAATAAAGGTAGGTGTTTAGCACCGAGCCGTTGCCCTTGACGAGGGGAGCGAGTTGGCGCGCCCGCTCACACTCCGCGACGGATTCGTCCAACATCCCGGCGAATCGGTAGGCATATCCCAATTCCCAGTGAGCAGCTGCATAGTTGCCGTTCGTCTTCAAGGCGTCACGCAACAGCGGTACAGCCTGCTCAACTTTCCCGGTGTCTATTAAGAGGTTGGCGAGGAACATTTGCGCATCAAGCAAGTTCGGTCGTATCGCCAAAGCCCGTTCATACGCGGCTTGGGCACGGCGATATTGCTCACGGCCGCCAAGCTCGAATGCTGCGTCTGAAGTGTAGGACGCTCCTAAATAGGCCCAGGCTGGTGCGTAGTTGGGATCAATTTCAGTGGACTTTTCAAGCATCTTGATCGCCAGGGGGAATTTGTGCTGCCCATGAAAATCGAGTCCCTGCAGAAAGTATTCGTACGCGAGTGGATTAACCGCGGCTTCCGGTTTTAGACGCTCCGCTTCCGTCGGAGACAAGGTCAATTGCAGTTCGGAGATCAGTTGGCTGGTAACTTTGTCCTGGACGGTAAGCAGATTGTCATACTTCAGGTCGATCACTCCTTGACCTAGAATCTTCTCGGTTTTGGCATCAACCAATTGGTACGTAATCCGTAAGTTGTCGCCGTCTCGAATGAAACTCCCCGTGAGAAGGGTATCCACTTTGAGATCTGCAGCAACTTTCTGAAGATCAATGGCCGTCCCTCGATACTTCTCAATCGCCGCGGAAGGACGAACGCTCAGGGCGTGTACATACGCCAATTTCGTGATAAGTACATCCGCTAGAGATAATCCGAGGAAGTCGCTATTCGAATCCTGGCCATGATTTTGCAGAGGCAGGATCGCGAGGCTCCGGGGACTCAAAGACTGCTCTTTCGCAGATCGAATGCGAAGAAACTTCGGCAGAACGATCACACCAAGGAGCACGGCGAATCCAACGGAGGAGAGGAAGATGAGCCGGCTGGTTCGTGGTCGTGTTGATCCCAGAGGCGCTACCTTGGGGTGTTCTCCTTTCGCAAGTGGTCGAGAGGAAGGCAAAGAAGTCTCGCCCACTCCACGCTCAGAATCCACGAGTGAACCAGTAGATTCAATCTGGCCCACGAAGCGGTAACCGCGCCGTCCTACGGTCTCAACGAACTTTGGTTGTTCGGCAGAGTCTCGAAGCGCGTCCCTCAGCTTGCTTACGGCCACTGCCAGACGATGGTCGAAATCGACGAAGGTATCTTCGGACCAGAGGCGTTTGCGAAGTTCTTCACGAGTGACGACTTCGCCGGCTGATTCCAATAACACAGTCAGGAGCGAAAACGGTTGTTCCTGCAGCCGTACCTTGCTGCCTTCTCTTCGCAGCTCTCCTGCCCGAAGGTTTACCTCGAAATTCGCGAAACGTACCAGTGGTGGGAGGGTAGACGGCATCAGCGTGCTTCACATTGTTGGAAAGTTTAGCACGCCCTCAACCAGAGTGCGACGTCCCACATTCTATTGTGAGCAAACGACTTATCAGGGGATCGAGAGGGGATCGAAGGAGGGTTGCCCGAGCATTGACCCTTCTCGCTATCTGCGGCAGAAACAAGAATCGCCGCGGGCGACCCTGCTACGTGGCGAACCCTCGAAAAGAAAGTGAACCAATGAAGTTCCTGTGGATTCTTGCAAAGGTTACCGCCCTGACGTTGTTGATGGCGCTCGGAGGCACAGCCGCATACGCGCAAGCCGAGATCGACCCGGACCACTTCGACTCACCGAATACGGAGCCTCTCGATCAACCGAAGACCCCACAGAACCAGGTGAGCGCATCGCGATATGACGGCAACTTCTCATTGCCCTATGCCGTGCAGTGCAGCGGGAAGCAGTTGGCCCCAGGGAAATACTCCGTCTCGCTGCGTTCAGACGGAAAAGTTGGTCACGGCGTATTGAAGTCGAAAAGTCAATTCATAGAAATCACGAGCGTGGTCCACCCCCAAGGTTTCAAGCGGGATGTAGTCGTGGTTGGGAGCAAAGGCAAAGTTCGAACGCTATCCGCAATTCAGATCTTGGGCGTGAATTTTGTCTTTGAGATCTTCAAACGGGGTGCCTCATCAAGCAGCAATAACGAATACATCGAAACACTGCCATTGACATTAGTGAGTTTCAAGAGTTCGCAAACCTCGACAGCCGATGAGTTCCCCACAAAGTTTTAGTGGGTAGCAGAAATCGGCTCATAGGCATTGGCTTCGTCGACAGTTGTTCCTGAAATTTGCCCGCGATCCTACGGGCAGTTGCTGAATGTGGTCGGTTGGTAAGGCAATTCAGGGAAGAGCGGAGGGGAATTGGCAAATCTGCTATGAGGGCAAAGAGCTGCGTTCGATGATGTATGCGAGCAAATCGAAAACTTCTCATTACGAACGGGACTGTAACGTGCGTTCGTAGTGAACTCACAAATATCTAATCAGGAGAATGATCCAATGAAATGCAGATTTTTGGCGCTGATGTCAATGGCACTGTTGGTTACCTTGGCGGGCCCAGCAGTCGCTCAGAATAACTTCGTCTTCACCATGGTACCATCCACCGCAGCAGTAACAGCTGGATGTCTTCCCAATGCAAAAGGGCGGGTTACGATCCATCCTCTCGGACCTGTGGAAAACCTGCACGTCGAAGTGTCAGGACTGCCACCGAATGTCGACTTCGATTTTTTCGTGATCCAAGCCCCCGATAAACCGTTCGGCATGGCTTGGTATCAAGGAGACATCCAAACCGACGGCACCGGAACGGGCGTGGGAGACTTTGTTGGGCGCTTCAGCATTGAGACATTCGTGGTAGCGCCCGGCGCAACCTCTGCGCCTGACACCTTCCCAGGCGGCGCCTTCCCAGATGCAACCACCAACCCAGCTACGAACCCAATACAGATGTACCATTTGGGACTTTGGTTCAATCAGCCGTCCGATGCAGCATCGGCGGGTTGCGGGAACACTGAGACCCCGTTCAATGGCACTCACAACGCAGGAGTACAGGCCCTGAGCACACGAAACTTTCCACCGCTTAGCGGCCCGTTGCGCAAGGTCCAGTAGGGGAGGCATGGCCAAGCGACTCTTTGGGGGCGGAGGGCGCCGACTGTGGACTTGCGGCGCCCTTACAAGCCCGGGCAAAGCGCCTCCCGCAGAATGAAAGCAAAGTTCAAATCCGCGGAGGGCCTCGCAGCCGCAAGCTGAAGCAGAAGAAGTGGCGCTCGAAGTCGGAGAAGCACCAGGAGAGACAAGGAGAACAAATGTCAGCTGCAACGATATCAACTCACGGCGTCATGGAATCCGGCGGCTCCTACAATTTGCACGCCAGGATTCCCGCTGGCGGAGGCAGTCTGGCATTGCCGTACCTGGAGCAGGCAGTTCGACGCTGCTCACTGCCGCAAGGAGGCGATCCAATCGTCATCGCGGACTATGGTTCCTCACAAGGAAAAAACTCTCTGGCTCCGATGCGAACTGCCATCCGATGCCTGCGCAGCCGTGTGGGGAACGAGCGGGCCGTAATGGTTGTTCACGTTGATCAACACGCGAATGACTTCAATACTCTTTTCGATGTACTCCACAATGATTCGGAACGATATTCGGTGGATGACCCGAACGTTTTCCCGTTCGCGATTGGAAGATCATTCTATGAGAACGTCTTTCCGGGAGAACAGGTCGACCTCGGGTGGTGCTCCTATGCCGCCGTCTGGCTCAGCCGTATTCCAGCGTTAATACCAGGCCATTTCGTGTACCTCGGTAGCACAGGCGACGTGCGTGCCGCATTCGACCGCCAAGCCGCGGAGGATTGGAGATTATTTCTTTCGCTGCGTGCGCGGGAATTGAGAGCTGGCGGCCGTCTGGTCGTCGTGCTTCCAGGCTTAAATGATGCAGGTGTCACAGGATTCGAACCCCTCTTTAATTCTGCGAATGAGATTCTCGGGCAACTGGTCGATGAGCGAGTCGTCAGTGCCAATGAGCGCAAACGGATGGTCCTGGGCGCCTACCCGCGACGACGAGCCCAGCTCTTGCAGCCGTTCAGTGCGGATGGTCAATTCCAGTCGCTCTCAGTTGAACACTGCGAGCTCTTCGACTTGCCTGACGCAGCTTGGGCTGACTACCAACTGGACGGCAATGTGGAAGCTCTTGTCGGCCGCCACGCTGCATTCTTCCGAGCGATCTTCGTACCCTCCCTGGCTTCAGCGATAAGCGATGCCGACAGGCGTCAAGGGTTCGCAGACTGCCTGGAGCAAAAACTGAAGCAGCGCCTGTTTGAACGGCGCATACCGTTCCACTCGTTCGTCCAGATTATTGTCATCGCGAAGCAAGGTTCTGCCGGGGTGGAGACCTAACCGGCCCCAAAACGCAATGATCCTCGACGAACTCGAAAAGGAGAGCCACAAATGAAGAGTCAGAAACTTGTCAAACTAGCAGCAGGGACTGTCTTGACGCTGGGCATGATTGCTCTGGGAGGACGGTTGAGCACTCCACCTAGCGTGCAAGCGCAGAACAACCAACACCGCAACCACGATGACGATGAGGCCTCACTGGTTCGTATCGGTTTCGAGATAGCGCCCGTGCCGCTGAATCTGGATGGAAAAGATCCCTGGAAGGTGGGCTTGGGCAGTTTTATCGTCAACGCGGTAGGCGACTGCAACGGTTGCCACACCGGTGGCGGGCCTCCAAACTTTAATTACGCCGCAGGAGGCAACCCCTACTTCGGCCAGCCGACGAAAACCGACCCGACCACTTACCTGGAAGGCGGAACGGATTTTGGTCCGGCCGTCCCGCCGGTGCTGGGTGTCTATCCACCGCCAGCTTATTGGTTGCCCTCAGGCCCATATGTTGGTCCGGACATCATCACTCGCAATCTGACGCCGGACAAAACGGGGCGACCGGAAGGTGGCCGTACGCTTCAACAATTCAAGGAAATCCTGCGGCATGGCACCGACTTCGATCAGATTCACCTGACATGTACAGAACCTCCCGCTGATCCCAATACAGCGACCTGCCTTCCGCCTCCTGTGGACGGCAATCTTCTGCAAGTAATGCCATGGCCGGTTTTTCACAACATGACCGACCATCAGATCGAAGCCATCTACGAATATCTCCGTGCCATTCCTTGCATCGACAACACAACGAGCACGCCCCCACGAGGCGCTCCTAACGAACTGCGCAACGATTGTAGTAATGACCAAGCCGTTGGGGCGGACAGCGTTTCAGAGAGTCCACATCGGACAAGAAGGCAGTAACAGCTGGAAGAAGAGGAAACCGCTGTCCGTTGCTGGCGGTTTCCTTTTCTACGGCCTCTCCATCAGCGAGGAGTGACGCGTAGAAATGAACTTTGACAATGAAACTTTGACGCACGATCGAGGGCAACCGCTTAGGACACTTCCTGCGAAGCGGAATGCTACCCAGATTTTTTATGGCTGGTGGGTCGTGCTTGCGTCCGCATTCGGACTCCTTTGGGGCATACCCATTTCCGTCTATTCCTTCAGCGTGTTCTTCAGACCTCTGATGCAGGATTTCCACGTCGGTCGCGCCGCCGTATCTCTAGCCTTTACCCTGAAGCTCCTTGCAGGCGCACTCTGTGCCACGCCCGCCGGCTGGTTAATCGATCGCTATGGCCCACGCCGGGTGATTCTTCTAGGTACGCCGATTTTCGGTTCAATCTTGTTGGCAAATCGCTTCTTCTCGGGCAGCATCGTTCAGTTCTACTGCTTTTACGTGGTTTTGGGTCTGTCCATCCACGGAGTGAGCCCCATACCCTACGGATCTTTAGTGTCGCATTGGTTCGACAGACGCCGCGGCTTGGCTCTCGGCCTCACGATGCTCGGAATCGGCGTAGGGGCCGTAATCATGCCATCAGTCGCGCAAACACTGATCACGCGATTCAGCTGGAAGACAGCATATTCAATTCTTGGTGCAGGGGTTCTGCTCATTTGCTGGCCGGTAGTGGCCTACGTTCTGAAGGAGAAGCCAGAGGACTTCGGTCTCTTGTCGGATGGAGGACCTGCATCAACGGACAGCACTAAAGATGTGGGACGCGGTCTCACCGCACGGGAAGCGTGGCGCAGCCGAGTTTTTTGGCTCATGGCCCTTGCTTTCACTTTGGTTAGCGCAAGTGTGCAAGGGTGTGTAGTCCACATGGCACCCATGCTGAGTGATCAGAACCTGGGCGCGCGGACGGCAGCTCTAGGCAGTTCGCTTATTGGTGGGGCGGTAATGATCGGTCGCGTGGGGACTGGATGCCTTCTGGACCGTACTTTTGCGCCTCGGCTCGCCTCAATTCTATTTGCTGTTGCCGCCTCGGGAATCGCGCTGCTCTTGCTGGGGAGTGGCCCTGCCGTATTCGCAGGTGCATTCCTTGTTGGTCTGGGCTTGGGCGCAGAAGTGGATCTTATCCCGTACCTCACGAGCCGGTATTTTGGGTTGCTCGACTTCGGCAAAGTGTACAGCTCCGCATTCGCTGCTTTTGCACTCGCAGGTGCGCTCGGCCCTCTCATTATGGGTGCGGGCTTTGACCGAACTGGGTCTTACAGCGGGCCATTGGCTGGATTTCTTGTTGCGACGGTGCTCGGAGCGATTCTGATGGGTCGGCTGGGTCCGTATCGTTTTCGTCCGCCCGAACCGACCGTTGTCTCACTCATCATGCACGAAAATTGCACACAAGAACTCAGAATCCAAACGGAGGAATGAATGTCTCTAGATAGCAATAAGCTGAATGAATTCCTGGGACGCTTTATCAATGACTTGGGTGCTTCGGTACACGCTGGGATGGTGGTGATCGGGGATCGCCTGGGACTCTACAAAGCGCTCGCCCAAAAGCCGATGACGGCCGCTGAACTGGCAAAGCAAACGAAGACTGACGAAAGATACGTCCGTGAATGGGCCGCTTCGCAAGCCGCCGGTGGATACCTCACCCACGAACCCACAACGCAACGGTTCGGCATGACGGAAGAACAAATCCTCACGTTGGCGAGGGAGGATGGTCCGGCGTTCCTGCCAGGCGCATTCGAACTTGCCCTTGGATCGCTCGCGGCTGTCCCACGGATCACCGAAGCTTTTCGGTCAGGGGCCGGAATGGGATGGTTCGAAAATGAAGAAAGTGTCTTCCACGGATGTGAGAAATTGTTCCGCCCGGGCTATGCGGCGAATCTGATCAACTCGTGGATTCCATCTCTCGACGGCGTCAATGAGAAACTCGCTCGGGGAGCGAGGGTTGCCGACGTGGGATGCGGCAAAGGAGCGTCCACAATCCTGATGGCGAAAGCCTTTCCCAAATCAGAGTTCCACGGCTTCGACTACCACGATAAATTCATCGAACTGGCGCGAGCTTCCGCTAAGCAGGAGGGGGTGACGGATCGGGTCACTTTCGATGTTGCCGCCGCGAAGGAATTTACTGGAAGCGATTACGACTTCGTTTCTGTCTTCGGTTGCCTGCATGACATGGGCGATCCGGTGGGCGCTGCCTCTCATGTCCGGCGTGCGATTAAGAACGACGGATCGTGGATGATTGTTGAGCCGTTTGCAAATGACGACCTTCAGGACAACTTGAATCCGGTTGGCCGGGTCTACTACTCCTTTTCGACATTGTTGTGTACACCGTGTTCCCGCTCGCAAGAAGTGGCCATGTGTCTTGGGGCTCAGGCCGGTGAGAAGCGGGTGCGCGAGGTCGTGAATTCTGCAGGTTTCACTCGCTTCCGCCGCGCAACTGAAACCCCTTTCAACTTGGTTTACGAGACGAGACCCTGAGTTGCTAGGACACATAGCCTTCTTAGACATGAGTCTAACGGACAAAGTGATGAACAAAGAGGGTGCTTGGAGTAGCGGGAAGGACGACGATCGTGGCGGCACAAGAACGCACCTCGAAAGCTGCAGGGTTCGTGCGAGTTGATCTTTCCTCGGCCGAACTCGGCAGAAATCGCCTCGTGATTGCGTACCGTTGAGTTCGTGATCATCAGGCGAATATGTGCGGTACCAACTCGAATGTGAATCGAGCCAATGTGACAATGCAGGAATTCTTATGGCAATGAAATTCAACCACGGAGGCAGTCTATGAAACGAAACATTTACGTTGCGGCTCTGGCCGCTTTGTTGTGCGCGGGGATGGTCTTCACGAGCCGGGCCCAAACAGGTTCTTCCGCGAAACACGCATTCACGCCTGATGCTGTCCCCTACGGTCCCGCACCAGCTTCTGTGCCAGCGGGGGCGCAACTTGCGGTCCTTGAGGGTAATCCAGGAGCTATGACGGGCGACTACACTGTGCGTTTGAAGATGCCGGACCGATATCGCATCGCCCCGCACTGGCATCCGAATCGGGAAAACGTTACGGTCATGACCGGCACCTTCAAAGTCGGAATGGGAGATCGCTTTGACGAAAGCAAGATGGGAAATTTCCCAGCCGGCAGTTTCGCTTATCTCGATCCGGATATGCATCACTACGCGATGGCGAGCGGAGAGGTGGTGGTCCAAATCCACGGCGCATCTCCGTTCCAGATCAACTATGTCAATCCCGATGACGATCCGAGCCGCAAGCGATAGCCCCAAGTGCTGCGGCGAGGGCCATCGCCTTCGGGTGGTCTTCGACGGGACTGTCACCATAGTCCGGCAAAAACGCATAGACGCGAGCCAGACCTGAATACGCCAACGCGTAGCCGGGGTCTTTGGCGATGGCTTGATTGAAATAGGAGACTGCGGTTTTAAGGTCCGAGAGAGTTCGTTTATCCGAATAGGAGCGTCCCTTCAAATACAACGCATCGGCCTCTGGATTTTGCGTTCCTTGTTTGCTGACCTGTTGCTTTCCTGAAGTGCTGAGTTGACCGTTTGGGTCAGTGGCGAAGAGGTGCTGGCAGAGATGCACAGCGCAACCAGTAGGCAGGTGAAGGAGCGCATGTTTTGTCCTCCGTGAATCAGCGGTGGACGCAGCCAGTCGGCCCGCATTCTACTCCAACCTGCTGGACTTCAAGGCACAGACTGGCGCGATCCTAGGTTCGACCGTCAATCAAGTAAAAGTGTGCCAAGATTGGCCTCGCTTCGACGGAACGCTTTCGACGGCGAGGTGATTCCGACACCCCGCATCGGAGCCTGGCCAACTGGGATTAAACCGCAGCCAAAAAGGGTAACACGGACTGCCGGGTTGGTTGGTGGGCTCCAGACAGCATTGGTGCTCGCCGCAGCCTGTTCTCCTCCCACCGCTTCCTCAATCTCAAATCCCAGCCCGCTCAATGTGGTGTGCAGTGCCTTGCGAATGGAAGGCTCGTCATCAACGACCAAAACTCTACTCTCTGACGTCAGCATATTCACTCCTAGCCAGCGCCGGGAGAGACAGGAAAAACGTTGTACCTGTCTCTGGCGCACTGTTTACCCACATTCTTCCTTGATGCGCTTCAGCAGCCCTTTTGACCACCGAAAGACCAATGCCGCTGCCCGAGGCTCGATGTTTTGTCGTTGGGCTACGATAAAAACTGTCGAAGATCAACTCCCGCTCTGCAAAATCAATGGCCGGGCCACAGTTATGAACTGCGATTAGAACTTGCCCGTCCTCGTTTCGGGCTGAAACTTCAATCGCTGAATCGGAACTCGAATACTTTGGCCGCGTTTACGAGAAGCTCTGTGATTGTGATCGCCAGTAGCTGCCGGTCTCCTGAAACCTCCAGGTCCTCGTCTTCTATCGATAACAGAACCGCGTGGCCGCAGAGCTGGCTGGCGCAGTCATCAACCACCTGCTTGATGAACGGCCCGATGAGGACTTCTTCGCAGCGCAAGCGAATCTCTTTCGACTCCAGTTTCCCCCAAATCAACCCAGGGAATCAAAAGCCTGCGTTGTTCCCCCGGAACTCCGCTAGTCATGCTTCCCGGATGACAATTGAAGCGCGCAGGCGTGACTTCTAGGTTTTTCACGGACCATCCTCGATTGTTGAATAGGGCTGGGAGGTTTGCATAAGACCACCTTCTTGAAGCCTTGCGCGTACGCTGCCCTCGGAATGCTGTCTGGAACCGACGGCTGTCTCCTCAAAGACATTGCCCTTGCTCGTTGCGCGTTTGAGAGGAAGGGCAAGGAATTAACACCTGAGTCGAGGGCGGCTTTCAGTAATTGGCCCTGTCATACCCAAAATCTGCGAAATCAATACCAGCACAACCAACGAGTACAAATTTGATAAGGCAGACTCTGTCGGTCTACGCCTTCTGCAGAATGGAGGGTATTGAAACGGAAGATTGCCGAACGTTTACCAACTTAACAGCTTCCTGTGCGATGTGTTCGGCGCTGACCTCGAATGCTTTGATCAGTTCCCATGGAGCGCCTGATTCACCGAACCGATCGTGTACGCCGATGGCTCCAGTGATTACCGGAACTCGATAGAGTTCTTGCGATCCGGTGATAATTCCGCTGACGCGCCATGCTAACGCGCCTATCTGATGTTCTTCAGCCGTGATGATCATGCCTGTCTCTTTTGCTGCCCGGATCACAGCGTCCTCGTCCATTGGTTTCAGCGTATGCATGTTGATGACGCGTGTTTCCCAACCGAATTCCTGTTGCAATATGTAAGCTGCCCGCATTGCTTCGGGGACCATTGGCCCGCAAGCGATGATCGTCAGATCCTCCGATTCGTTCTCGTAGTCCGCAGCCAGACAGCTTTCGAAGGCTTCCACAAACTTGTCGGTGATGTGCCTCAGCCGAATCACGTTTGCTTTACCGAAAACAAACGGAGTTTCTTCCCTAGTGACAATTGGCGTAGCTTCCCGCGCAAAGCGGATATACTTGGGCCCGAAGTGTTGCAGCAGGAGGTAGCCGGTAGCCTTTCTCGTTTCAATCGCATCACACGGCACGACCACTGACATGTTGGGCAAGCCGCACATTGCGAATAAATCCTCAAGCGCCTGATGCGTTGCGCCATCTTGCCCAACCGAGACGCCTCCGTGTGCCCCCGCAATCAGCACGTTGAAATTGCCGTAGCAGATCGAGGTCCGGATCTGATCCAGGTTTCTTGCGGCTGCGAACGTTGCATACGTTCCGAGGACCGGGAGCTTGCCTTCTTTGGCCAACCCTGCCGCCGCCGCCGTTGCGGATTGCTCGGCGATTCCCATGCTGATCCAGCGTCTCTTGCGCTCCGGCTTGCCGGCGTAAAAATCGCTGAGTGTGATCGAACTTGAAATGTCGAGGCCGAGGCAGACCACACGTTCGTCATCGCCAAGTTGCGCAAGCGCCTGGCCGAACCCCTTCCGCGTCGGCTCCATCTGTGCGTTCATCACAATCAAGCTGTTCCACCAGTAATCGCGGCTGAAGTGCGGTAGCTTTTCGTTAAGCGCATGAGTCGCCTGGTGCTGATAGTTTTCGGCATGCTCTAACAAGCTCGCATAGGGCATCTTTTCTGCCAGCCCGAGTTCCCGCAAGCCCTTGATCATCTCCTCGTGGTTGGGAGCTTTTCCGTGCCAACCGGCTACGTTCTCCATGAAGCTGACGCCCTTGCCCTTGACCGTTTTCGCCAGTATCACCAGCGGCCTGCCCGTACCGTCGTTGCTGGCCGACAAAGCTTTCGTAACCTGATCCATGTCGTGCCCATCAATCTGCATGACATCCCAGCCGAAGCTCTGGTATTTCTGATCCAGCGGATCGATGTTCATGACTTCAGCCACAGGCCCATCAATCTGAAGCCGATTGCAGTCTACGATAGCGACCAGGTTGTCTAGCTTGTGGTGGGCCGCTTCCATTGCCGCTTCCCAAATTTGACCTTCCTGCTGTTCGCCATCGCCCATGATGCAGAACGTGCGGTAGTTCTTCTGGTTAAGCTTTCCGGCCAACGCCACCCCTACGGCGATGCTTAACCCTTGGCCCAGCGAGCCGGTCGATACTTCCACCCCGGGGAGCTTGAGCCAGTGTGGATGCCCTTGAAATGGCGAGCCAAGCTTCCGCAGGAGGGCAACATCTTCCACTTTGCAGAATCCAGCGAAGGCGAGGCCGAGGTAGAGGCTCGGAGCTTTGTGTCCCGCCGACCAAATAATCCGGTCCCTTAGGGGCCAATCCGGATTTTCTGGATCGTGATTCGCCACTTTAAGATAAAGAGCCGCGGCAATGTCCATGATCGAAAGCGTGCCCCCGGCATGACCTGACCCTGCCGCGCACAGTGCCACCAAGTCGTAACCGCGCATCAGATTGGCGGCTTCGATCAGCTGCTTAATTGAATAATCGCGGATTATCTTTCCGGTTACGGAGTCGAGAAGCGCCATGGCGTCCTCCTAAAAGAGTCATTAGGTCCGGTCGAGCAGCATCCGGCAAATGCCGGTCACTCCAACACAAAAATGTTTTTTCGCGAACACATTTCCTTCAGGATCTTCGGCCACACGCTCACGCTGACTTCGCCCAGATGAGCTTTTCGCAGCAACAGCATCAGGGTCCGTGACTGCCCGATTCCGCCGCCAATCGAGAGAGGAATTTCGTCGGCACAAATCGCGCGATGATAGGGAAGCTTGAGGAAGTCGAGCTGGTTCGACATCTTCAACTGCTGCTTTAAAGTTTCCGCAGTGACACGAATACCCATCGAACTCAGCTCGTGGCGCCGCTTCGTGATCTGATTCCACACCAGAATGTCGCCATTCAGGCCATGCGTGTTTTTGCCGGTCTGGTTGCGGGTGTCGGTAATCCAGTCGTCGTAATCGGCAGCGCGCATTTCGTGAGGGTAGCCATCCTTGAGCGGCCAGCCGATGCCGATGATGAAAACGGCGGGGTATTTTTTTAGTACCTCAGTTTCGCGTTGCTTGCGCGGGAGATCCGGATACATGTCGAGAATCTCTTCGGCGTGCAGGAACGTGAGCTTTTCGGGCAGATCGGAATAGCGGGGATCTTTGAGCTGCGGAAACAGCGACTGCGCAAACTTCTCGGCATCAACTAGGGCCTTCCAGATCCTGCTCACAATCGACTTGAGAAAATCCAGATTGCGCTGCTCGTCGGTAATGACCCGCTCCCAATCCCACTGATCGACATAAGCCGAGTGATCGTGATCGAGAAAATAATCCTTGCGCACGGCGCGCATATCGGTGCAGATGCCCTCGCCGAGTTTGCAATCGAATTGTTTTAGCGCCACGCGTTTCCATTTGGTCGCAGCCTGCACTACCTGCGCGTCGATCGGATGCGCATCACGATCATTTGAAATATGGAACTGGATAGGAGTTCGCGAACCGTCGCGGTCGAGCATGTCATTGACGCCGCTCTCCACGTCAACGATGAGAGGCACCTCAACCATCATCAGGTTGAGTTGCTTACAGAGGTTGTCCTCGATATAACGCTTGACTTGAAAAATGGCTCGCTGCGTCTCTTTCGGCGAGAGCAGGGAGTGGTAATCTTTGGGCAGAATGTTTTCCAGTTCTCTGTAATCTCCGATACCCGGCCCGGCCAGATCGCCCTTTTTATCCTCAACAAGCGTAGTCATGGGATTCTCCTCGCGGGTGCAGCCCTGCGCCCGCAAAAGATAGCTAAGATTTCTATCGAAATTAGAGCATCAGGGCTGATTCTGGTCTGTGCGGAAGGTCACAGTGGTCAGTGAGGCAACCCCACTGTCTGTCAGCCTCCTTCAATGCCGCTGAATCACTTTCGTGATTCGCTCAAAGGCCCAGTCAATCTCCTCACGGCGGATGATCAGCGGTGGTGCGATGCGAATTACCCGGTCATGCGTTTCCTTGCACAGGATTCCTTCCTCCTTGAGCGCCTCGCAATAGGGGCGCGCTAGGCTGCGGAGTTCGATGCCGATCCACAAGCCTTTGCCGCGAACATCTTTCACATCTGAACTGCGCAGCGTCTGTAATAGAGTCAGGAAATAAGCGCCTAGCTCGGCGGAGCGTTCCACCATCTTTTCTTCGACCAGGACGCGCAGTGCGGTCCGCGCGATAGCGCAGCCCATGGGGTTGCCGCCGAAGGTGCTGCCGTGGTCACCGGGTTTATACACCCGAAGAATTTCTCGAGAGGCCAAAACAGCCGAGACCGGATAAAACCCGCCGGCGAGCGCCTTGCCAATAATCAACACATCGGGTGTAACGGCTTCGTGCATGTAGGCAAAGAGCTTGCCGGTTCGTCCCAGCCCGGACTGAATTTCATCCACCATCAACAGAACGTTATGCTGGCGGCAGATGTTCGCCGCCTCCCGGAGAAATCCCTCGGGCGGAATGACGATTCCAGCCTCGCCCTGGATGGGCTCTACCAGAAAAGCGCAAGTGTTGGGGCTGATGGCTTCACGGAGGGCATGAGCATCTCCGAATGGAATGACTTTGAACCCTGGAGTGAAGGGGCCGAAGCCATCGCGATACTGTTCGTCGGTGGAAAAGCTTATGACAGTGACGGTGCGGCCATGGAAATTATTGGCGCACACAATGATCTCGGCTCTGTCCTTGGGAATGCCCTTAATCTTGGCGCCCCACTTGCGAGCTGTTTTAATGGCCGTTTCGACGGCCTCCGCACCTGAGTTCATCGGAAGCACCATGTCGAAGCCGGTCAGATCATGAAGTTCCTTGCATAGCAGTGGGAGTTGCTCGTTGCGGAAAGCGCGTGAGGTAAGGGTAACTTTCCTGGCTTGCTCCTCAAGAGTCCGCAGAATCCTGGGGTGACAGTGTCCCTGATTCACCGCGGAATACGCCGCCAGGCAATCGAGGTAACGTTTGCCTTCGACGTCATACACCCACACGCCTTCCGCACGCTCGATCACTACGTCGAGCGGACGATAGTTATGAGCTCCATATCGGTTTTCGAGTTCGACGAAGTCCTGAGTGTGTAAGGGTTGCTCTATGAATTGCGTTGTCATAAGTTCCTTTCGCGCTTTGTCTTAATTTCTCCCACCACCGCTTTCTCGCAGGTATTCCCTACTGACCGCTCCTATTCCAGCAGCATGGTCAACAGTGCCATCCGCACATAGAGCCCATTTTTGGCCTGACGGAAATACATAGCTCGGGGATCGGCATCGACTGACTTGTCTAACTCGACAGTGCGTGGCAACGGATGAAGGATCAGGGCGTCAGTCTTCATGCGCTGCACAACTTTCGAATCGATGGCATAACGTCTGAGCCCGTTGACGTCTCGCATTCGCTCGGGCCGGATTCGAGTTTGGTAAACCACATCCACTTCACTGATCACCCGGTCAATATCGGACTCGAGTTCGTAACGCACGCCATGTTCATCGAGATAAGAAAGGATGTCCGGTTTCATCTGGAGTTGCGGAGGACTGACGAAGAACATCTTTATCCGATCGAACTTGGCCAGCAGATACGACAGCGATCGTGCCGTGCGCCCTTTGTCCAATTCCCCGACGATGGCCACGCTCAGGCCATCCAGCGGCCGCTGCCGGTAAATGGTGTAGAGGTCGAGCAAGGCCTGGGTTGGATGCTGCCCACCATTTCCATCCCCTGCATTGATCACTGGCACGGGAGAGACTTCCGCCGCTCGGCGCGCACCGTGATCTTCGGGATGCCGGATAACGATTACGTCCGAATAACCGCCGATAATTCGGATGGAATCCTCCACCTGTTCCCCTTCGACCTCTGAAGAGAACGCACCCGCATGTTCAGTGGACAAGACCCTGCCGCCCAGACGATGCATGGCCGCCTCGAACGAGAGTCGAGTGCGGGTAGAAGGAGCATAAAATAGCGTGGCCATGATGCGGTTCTGGTAATCCAAAGACCCTCCGCGCGCCACCACGTGCTCCATCCCTCGAGTCCGCTCGAATAATTCCATGAGCAGGGGAACGGTGAATTGCTGAGACTCGACGACGTGTTTCAAAGTATGGCCGTCTCTTAGCGCCGATTCCGAAGCAGAAAACGGGACCAGCTTACGAGGGGTGATAGTCGGCTGTGGCATTAGCGCCCTCCCACCGGCAGTTCGAGTTCTGCATTCAGCTCGACTTCCGCACGGTCGGAATCGGGGAACATGTGAGTACCGGCGCATCCCACAACTGCCGGGCACAGGTTCTCGCAAGAAGTAACGATGGCTTCCTTTCCGCCTTTGCGCAGAAAGTGCAACACCGATTCAATTTTGGGACCCATGTTGCCGGGAGGAAAATGGCCCGCCCTCGAGTACTCTTCCAATTCAGCCGCACCGACGCGCTGCAGCGGACGTTGGGTGGGTTTCTTGTAGTCCAGGTACACGTAGTCGGTGTCGGTTGAAATGACAAATAGATCAACGCCGAGGCGTGAAGCCAGCAACGCGGAAGCCCGATCTTTGTCGATGACGGCCTCCGCGCCCTGCAATCTCCCGTCTTTCCAGACCACAGGAATCCCTCCGCCTCCACACGCAATGACCAGCACGCCCTGCTTCACCAGATCTCGAATGACCTCGAGTTCAACAATTTCAATCGGTTGCGGCGACGGAACCACTCGGCGATAGCCACGGGCCGCATCCTCCACGATTTCCCATCCAAAGCGCCGTGTGCGCTCCTCGGCATCGGCGCGCGAATAGAAAGGGCCGATGGGCTTGCTTGGGTGTTTCATGGAGGGATCGTCTGGCGAGACGATGCTCTGGGTGAGGATAGTCGTCACCGGCACGCGCAGACCAGCCCGCTGCAATTCGGTTTGCAATGCTTGTTCGAGAATGTAGCCGATTTCGCCTTGGGTAGAGGCTCCACAAACATCCAGCGGATGCCCAGGGACCTGGCTCGCTCCTCGCTCCGAGCGTAAAAGCTCTGCCCCGACTTGCGGACCATTCCCATGCGTGAGCACGATCCGGTAGCCGGCACGGATCAAGCCGACGATCTGCACCGCTGTCCGCTGGGCGTTTGCCCTTTGCTCGGCGATCGTTCCCTTTTCTCCCGCACGAATCAGGGAGTTTCCGCCAACGGCAAGGAGCATGGTCTTCATAAGTTGCAGCTGCCAGCTTGCACTTTTCCTACGCGTGCACCAACTCTTGCAACTCGACAAGTCCCGGCAATTTCAGGAACTCGCCTTTCATCAACTCCAGCATGATGGCCTTTTGTGAGTGCAGCCGGTTCTCGGCCTGCTGATACACCAGCGACCGGGCTGAGTCGATGACGTCGTTGGTGACTTCTTCGCCGCGGTGTGCGGGCAGGCAATGCAGGAAGATGGCATCCCGCTTGGCTCGCCGGAACAGAGTCGTATCCACCTGGTAAGGAAGGAAGACATGCTTGCGCGCCTCCACTTCGGCCTCTTGTCCCATGCTCGCCCACACATCGGTATAGACGACATCGGCGTTTGCCGCCGCTTCTTCCGGATCATTCGTCACGGTGCAAGTGCCACCCGTTTCTGCGCCGCGCTCGCGAGCCCACCGCACAGATTGCGCGTCAAGTTCATATCCCGGAGGCGTGGCCAGCCAAACATCCGCGCCTAGCTGGGCTCCGGCAAACACGAGCGAGCGAGCAACGTTGTTGCCATCGCCTACAAACGCAATCTTCAACCCTTCCAGATCGCCTTTCGCCTCCCAAATGGTGAGGTAGTCCGCTATCGCCTGGCAGGGATGACTGTAGTCGGTGAGGCCATTGATGACAGGAATGCTGGCGTACCGGGCCATCTGCACAACGACCTCGTGGCAGAAAGTGCGGATCATGATGCCCTGCACCATGCGTTCCAGATTCCTGGCCACGTCGTACACCGACTCGCGTTTGCCGAGATTGATCTCGGCAGGCGAGAGGTAGAGCGAAAAGCCGCCCAGTTGCTGGATACCGACATCAAAGGTTACACGGGTGCGTAACGAAGGTTTCTCGAAGATCATGGCCAGAGTCTGACGCCGGAGAGCCGTGCCATAGGCGGTCGGGTCAGCTTTAACTTGACGGCCAAGAATCAGCAGGTACTGGATCTCCGAGGGCGAGAAATCTCGGATCGAGAGGAAATCTTTGCTATTCATCTTCCGCCTCCTGCGAATGCTGGCTCGTGCTCGTGACAGAACTTGGCGAGCAGTTCGGCCAGGCCGGGTTTGGTGAGTTCTTCTACTTCGTAGGTCACGCGGAGATTCGGCTGGTCAAGTTTGATGACTCGTGAAAGATCAATGGGAGTGGCGATCAGCACGAGATCGCACGGTGTGCGGCGGATGGTTTCCTCCAGTTCGTGCCTTTGCATCGCGCTGTAACCCATGGCGGGCAACAGGTTCGTCAGGTGCGGATAGCGATCGAAGGTGCCGCGAATCGATCCCACAGCATAAGGCCGCGGGTCCACCAATTCTGCTGCTCCGCATTGGCGCGCAGCGACCACGCCGGCGCCATAGGGCATTTCTCCGTGAGTGAGTGTGGGGCCGTCCTCCACCACGAGTACGCGCTGTCCTTTCACTACATACGGCTCTGGAATCGAGACTTGGCAGGCCATCTCAAGAACCACTGCCTTGGGGTTGTGAAGCTTGATGTTGTGGTGGACCGTCTCAAGGTCACGCTGATAGGCCGTGTCGACCTTGTTGATTACGATCACATCCGCACGCCGCAGATTAACTTCACCCGGGAAGTAGGACAGTTCATGCCCGGCACGGTGTGGATCCGCGACCACGATTTCCAGATCGGAAGCATAGAAAGAAGTGTCGTTATTGCCTCCGTCCCACAAAATGACATCCGCTTCCTTCTCGGCCCGGTCGAGAATCTTTTCGTAGTCAACTCCCGCATACACTACGGTCCCTTGGCGAATGTGCGGTTCGTACTCTTCGCGCTCTTCGATCGTGCATTGCTGAAGGTCGAGATCCTCCATGGTGGCGAAGCGTTGCACAGCCTGCGCCGCAAGGTCTCCATAAGGCATGGGATGTCGAATGACTACTGGTCTTCGACCCAGTCTGCGCAACTCCGAAGCGACCAGGCGCGATACTGGACTCTTGCCGCAACCCGTTCGCACCGCGCACACGGAAATTACGGGCACCACAGACTGGAGTTGTGTCCGCCCGGTTCCCAGAAGCCAGAAATCGGCGTCTGCTGCCACGGCACGCGAGGCGAGATGCATCAAGTTCTGGTGGGAAATGTCACTGTAGGAAAACACCACCGCATCAATCTCGTGTTCGGCGACCAGATTTTCCAGATCGTTCTCTTCGAGAATAGGAATGCCTTCGGGATACAGCACTCCCGCCAGTTCCGGAGGATATCGGCGGCCGGCAATATCCGGAATCTGCGCGGCAGTGAATGCGACAACGTGGTAGTCGGAATTATCACGGAATAAGACATTAAAGTTATGGAAGTCCCTGCCTGCGGCACCGAGAATCAAAACTCTCTTCATGGCATACCTCCAGCGAAGATCGTTTTACTTCATATCTTCTCGCTGGTTGGTAGTGGTGGCTGTACTCCTGATCACATCTAAGGGTGATTTCTTGGCACACAAAAGCCGCTATGAAGTTCAGCCGACGAATCTCGCGCGTCCGCGGTGTCTGTTTGTCGAGAAGCTAACGCCGCTGAGCAATAGCCCTTTCTGCCGCTCTGCCGCGATGACCTCACTCCCTTGGGGGCCATGAGGAACTGGCGCTGGTAGCGCAAAAGGTATCACTCGTCCTTCATTGCTGATACGGAGCGTCATCTCTGCCGAGCAGCTACGGCACAGCCAGTAATATTCCGGCGCCTTGGGATTGGACATTCTGAGATTCGGGTCACTTTCCAGGCGAAAGAGCAGCCCCTCTTCGAGATAGCGAAACAAGGCGGAACATGAAGGGTTGGTGCACTTGCCGAGCATTTCAGAACCTCCACCGCGCTCGGATGCTTCTATTATCTTCCCTGCATCACGGCTTGCCGTGATGCCCGTCACCCATTCACGTGATGGGGACGGTATTGTCCCATGCTGGTGATCTCTATCACTGAAGAGCATCCGATGAGAGTGAAGAATCGAAGACAGGAACTCCAACACAAGGAGTGATTATGGTCATCGCATCCGAGTTGAAGGAAGGAACAGTAATCCGTATCGACGGACGCATTTACAGAGTGCTCGAAGTGAAATCGAAGGCGGGGGCTGCGAAATTAGGCGGAGTAGTCAAGACCAAGCTCACCGATGTAAGGAGTGGTCGAATGTGGGAGCCGCACTTCCGCCCACAAGAACGCCTCGAAGACGTGGAACTCGAGCGGCGCACGATGGAGTTCCTGTTCAGCGAGGGCGGCACCTGCACGTTCATGAATCCGGATACCTTTGAGCAAATCGAGATCCCGACAACCATCCTCGGACCGGCAGCACAATTTCTTCAACCCGGCATCGAGGTGCCAGTAGAGTTTTTTGCGGAAGAGCCGATCAGTGTCGTCTGCCCCGCTGTAGCCGAAGCCCGCGTAAAGCGGACCGCGCCGCCGGCGCACTCGCAACAGGACAGTGCCTGGAAGCAGGCCACGCTGGAAAACGGTCTCTCCATCCAGGTTCCTTTGTTCATTGGGCCGGGCGAAGTGGTGCGCGTCGAAGTTAGCACAGGTCGCTACGTCGAACGGGCGCACGCAGAACGGAGACGAAGCGCGTAAAGATCCCCAAGGAGCGCACCAGATCAGCACGATCGGCGCGCTGTTTGTTCCGCGCGCTGTCCACACGACTGTCACCAAGTCGCCCTCAGCCACCATCTGATCCACGGTTATCTTGAGGTCTGGAGCTATCTTCTTCTCCCAGCGGGCCGCAGCTTGATCCTCTCGATCAATATTGGCTCACTGCATCTCCCGCTCGGGCGTAACATCTAATGTGGTGGATCCATTTAACTTGAGACCGACAACATTATGGGAAACACATTTAAGACGGCGTTTCTGCTGACGGCGCTGACGCTGCTGCTGATGTTTATTGGGCGGTACTTTGGCGGGCAAAGTGGGATGATGCTGGCGCTGGTGTTTGCCGCGGTGATGAACTTCGTCAGCTATTTCTTTTCGGACAAGATTGCGCTGGCCATGTACCGGGCGCAGCCGGTGACGCGCGAGGAGCTGCCGCGGGCTTATGCGACGGTGGAGCGGCTGGCGCCGAAGATGGGGATTCCGATGCCGAAGATTTATGTGATCCCGACGGAGTCGCCGAATGCGTTTGCCACGGGACGGAATCCGAAGCACGCCTCGGTGGCGGTGACGCACGGCATTTTGGGGCTGCTGAACGATGAAGAGCTGGAAGGTGTGCTGGCGCACGAACTGGGGCACGTGAATAATCGCGACATCCTTATTAGTTCGGTGGCGGCGACCATTGCGGGCGCGATTACCATGCTGGCCAGCATGGGGCGCTTTGCCATGATTTTTGGCGGCGGCGGAGGCCGCGACGACCGGCGAGGCGGCGGGCTGGCGGGCCTGTTTATGCTAATTCTGGCTCCGATTGCGGCTAGCTTGATTCAGCTAGCCGTATCGCGCTCGCGGGAGTATCAAGCGGACGCGACCGGTGCGCATTTTACGGGGAATCCGTATGCGTTGGCGAGCGCGCTGCAGAAGCTGGACGCTTACTCACGGCAGGTGCCGATGGCGGCTTCGCCATCGACGGCGCATCTGTTTATTATCCAGCCGCTGCTGGGGATGAATTTTGGGAATCTGTTTTCGACGCATCCTCCGATTGCCAAGCGGATTGAGCGGCTCACGGGCAGGCCGGCGGAGTTTATGCAGTGAAACCCCGCTTCTAGCTTCTGGCTGCAAGCTCCTAGCTTGAACAACTGCAAGATCCGTGGGTGCTCACGTTCTGGCTTTGTAGCGTCGCATGCGAAACCAAGATCCCTCGCTTTGCTCGGGATGACAAGGGCACGAGCGAGAGGCTAGGAGCTGGTAGCTAGAAGCCCCATGACATCGGTAACTCTGCCGCTTCTTTGCCTGATAGTAAAATCCAGTCAATGTCTCCTGAGAGCGCGATCGCCGTATCCCATAAGGCTGCTGAGTTGGAAAAGGCGCTTCGCCGCGTGATTCGCGGCAAGGACGAGGTGGTGCGGCTGGCGCTGGTCAGTATTTTTGCGCGCGGGCATCTGCTGATTGAGGGTGTGCCGGGAGTAGGCAAAACCACGCTGGGGCAGGCGTTGGCGCGGGCCATCGATTGTACGTTTCAGCGCGTGCAGTTTACCAGCGATATGCTGCCTTCCGATGTGCTGGGGATCTCGGTATATTCGGCGCTGGAGCAGGAGTTTGAGTTCAAGCGCGGGCCAGTTTTCACCAATGTGCTGCTGGCGGATGAGATTAACCGGACGACTCCGAAGACGCAGTCGGCGCTGCTGGAGGCGATGAACGAAGGCCAGGTCACGGTGGACGCGCATTCTTATGAATTGCCGCAGCCATTTCTGGTGATCGCGACGCAGAATCCGGTGGAGCATCATGGAACGTATCCGCTGCCGGAATCGCAGTTGGACCGATTTTTGATGCGCGTGAGAATGGGCTATCCGGAGGCAGCGGCGGAACGGGAGATTCTGCGGTCTGAGGCGGGAGTGGAAGTGTTGCAGAGTATGCGGCCGGTGCTTAGCGGGACTGACGTGCTCGAGATGCAAGAGGCTGTTAAACAGATACGCGTGGATGAATCGTTAGTGAGCTACGCCTTGGAAATCGTGCGGCGGACGCGGGAGTCGGAATATTTGTCGCTGGGAGTTTCGCCGCGCGGGGCACAGGCTCTTTATCGCGCGGCGCAGGCGATGGCGTTTCTTGATGGGCGAAGCTTCTGCACCCCGGAGGACTTCAAGCCGCTCGCCGTGCCAGTCTTCGCGCACCGCGTGGTCGTCAACGGTGGGTACGCTTCGACTATGAAGAAATCCGAGCAGGCCGATCAAGTTTTGAAAGAGATTGTGGAGAATGTGGCTGTGCCAGTGTGAGAGCAGTGATCAGTGGTCAGTTCTCAGCGGAAAGGCTTAGAGACAGCGATTTGTACTTAAGTGAACAAGCGTAGACCATGAGATTCCAGGTGATTCTTTGTATTTTCGGTGCGGCGGCCTCGTTCTGGGCGATGGCGTGGTTGCGAAGATTTAAGGTTCGCACCAATCCTCCCGTGTCCCGTGCCCATCTCTCATTGGAAGAAAGACAACGGAAAATTCGTACGGCGAGTTGGATCGCGTTCGGAATGGGCTGCTCGTACATCGCTGGGGCAGCCGTCCTCGCAATTCTTAAATAAGCTGCGGGTACATCGCGAGTTGGCGTATTCGACGCCCTCGTAACGATATAATCCTTCCGCTATGTCCTTCCTGCGGTTTCTCATGCTGCTGTCGCTGATCTGCTGGATTGGTGGGCTCATCTTTTTTGCGTTTGTGCTCGCGCCTACGGCGTTTTCTGTTTTGCCCACGACTCATCTCGCCGGCAATGTAGTTGGCCGCGCTCTGGGGAAGTTGCATTGGATCGGCTTGATCTCGGGGATTGTCTACCTGATTAGTTCCCTGCTCTACAGCCGCTTCACTGACGGCACGGCGCATGTGTTTGCGGCGCGGCATGTGCTTTTGTGCCTCATGCTAGCGCTCACGCTGATCTCTCAATTCGGCATCATTCCGCGCATGGACGTTTTGCGGGCGTCGTTGGGCGAGGTTAGCGCCGCACCCATTGATAATCCTGAGCGGGTTCAGTTCGATGCGTTACATGTTTGGTCGACGCGCGTGGAGGGTGCGGTGCTGCTGCTGGGGTTAATAGTCGTATATCTCACGGCGCAACAGCTCGGAATACGCTAGGTTGCGCGAGGTCCGTGGTGGTCTGCGCCTAGCTTCGCCGAGGCTTGGACAGCCGAGGCGGCTGTCCCCACATGAGTGTTGCCGGCTCTCTTTTTCTGCATTTTGGCAATGTTCGCTCCATCATTTATCCTCAAACGTTATCTGGTCGTCGCTGAAGCGACAGTGCGCGTGCTCTTTGTGCTCACCTCGAGTCGCTGTAGCTAAAGGCTAGGAGCTACCGGCTAGAAGCCTTCTTATGAAAACCGGCATTATTGGCCTGCCTCAGGTGGGCAAAACATCGCTGTTTCGGATTTTGACCAAGGCGCATCTTTCGGACCAGGCGCGAGCCAATCCGCGCGAGGCGCATATCGGCGTGGCCAAGGTTCCCGACGACCGGCTCGATCGGCTGGCCGCGCTTTACAACCCGAAGAAGTTGACACATACGTCGGTGGAATACGTCGATGTGGGCGCCATTGGGCAGGAGGCGTTGAAAGACAGCGCCTATGCGGCGCACTTGCGCAATGTGGATGCATTGGCGCATGTGGTGCGCGTGTTTGATGATCCGTCGGTTCCGCACACTGGGGAGATCGACCCGCTGCGCGATATTAAGAATGTGGAATTCGATTTGCTGGTGAGCGACCTGGGGCAGATCGAAAAGCGCCTGGAGCGGCTGGAAAAAGATCTGAAGAAGATGAAGACGCCGGAGCTCGAAAAAGAATTCGAATTGCTGAAGCGGGCCAAGGCACAGGTGGAATCCGACAAGCCTTTGCGTGAAATGGAGATGACTCCCGAGGACAAGAAGCGCATCAAGGGCTTTATGTTCCTCAGCGAGAAGCCGATTTTCTATGTTCTCAACATTGGCGAATCAACGGAGTTAGGGAAAGAGCTGGAAGAGGCTGTGAGCAACTACAAGCTAACCGAGATTGCCGCGCGGATGAATGCCGCGGCTACTGCGATTTGCGGCAAGGTCGAGGCGGAACTTGCAGAGATGAGCGATGCGGATGCAGCCGAGTTTCTTTCCAGCTACGGATTAACGGAAAGCGGGTTGGCGCGACTGATTCGTACTACTTATAAATTGCTTGGCCTGATTTCATTCTTTACTGCTGGAGAAGATGAGTGCCGTGCCTGGCAGGTCCCGGCGCATTCGCGCGCGCAGGATGCAGCGGGGGCGATTCACTCTGATCTGGAAAAGCACTTCATCCGCGCGGAAACCATTCGCTGGGATCAATTGCTCGAAGCCGGCTCTGAGGCGAACGCCCGTGCTAAGGGTACTCTGCGCTTGGAAGGCAAGGACTACATTGTGCAGGACGGAGATGTAATGCATATCCGGCACTCGGGATGACCCCCAAAATCCACCACGGAGACACAGAGTCACTGAGAAAATCAACCAACTGGACTCCTCTGTGTCTCCGTGCCTCTGTGGTGAGTTCATTGACAGGAAACTGATACGATCCTCGCCAAACGTATATGAACCCAATCGTCATCAGCATTCTGCTGGGCCTGACCGCAGCGGCCGCTAATGTTTTTGGCGGAACGATCATTGTGCAGCGGAATTGGGAGCGGAGGTATCTGCGCTACTTTGTCGCTCTGGGCGCGGGGTTCATGCTGGCCACAGCTTTAGTCGAGATGGTGCCGGAGAGCCTGGAGTTGCGGGGCAGGAGCGCGGCCTTCCTTATTCTGCTGGGCTACCTCATTATTCATTTCTTCGAGCACACGGTGACGCCACACTTCCATTTCGGCGAGGAGACGCACAAAGACGAGTTCATGCAATCGCACAAGGGATACTCCGTTCTGCTGGGTCTGATCATCCACACTTTTTTTGATGGCATCGCGATCGCCTCTGGGTTTCTGGTTTCAAACGCACTGGGGTGGCTCATCTTTTTTGCAGTGTTTCTGCACAAGATTCCGGAGGGCTTCACTGTGAGTTCGGTGATGCTGGCCAGCGGACGCAGCCGAGGAGCCGCTTGGGGTGCTTCTGTGATATTAGGAGGGGCGACACTGGCGGGAGTTCTGACGATGGCGCTGTTTCGCCATCACGTGGGAGCAGGCCTGCCGCTGTCGGCCGGAGTGACAATTTACGTAGCCGCCTCGGATTTAGTTCCGGAGGTCAACAAAGAACCGGCGATGAAGATGGCGCTCTTGGTGTTTGTAGGGGCGGGCGTGTTTTTCCTGCTGGAACAACTATTTCGCGTGCATTGAAGCCATTTGTCAGCTTTCAGCTTCAGCCCGTGGTTCTCGGTTCTCGGAGAAAACGACAGGAGCTGATCACAGCGGCCAAATCAATTCTTCTTTTTGTGTTCTGGAAGCGGAAGCACGTGGAGGCCAGGAATCTTTTTGAAGTCCTTGGCGTCTGACGTGACCAGCACGCCATCCCTTGCGGCAGTTGCTGCGGCAAAACAGTCCGCATAAGGCAACCCGTAACCGGCTTTGAGCTGAGCAGCTTGCGCTGTCAGGGTTTCGTCGGCGTCGAGAATCGCCAGTGGAAGCAGCCCGACGCGGTCCATGATGCGAGTGGTCTCAACGAAGCCCTCTGCCTTGGCAATCGTGTAGTAAACCTCACCCCAATTGATCACCGACATCAGCACCGGCTGCTCCGCATCGCGCGCCTCCTTGAAGAGGCGATTTACAGTGTCGGCGCCGGGTCCGCCGGTTAGAAACCGATAGAGAGCGTTGGCATCGAGTACATAAACCTTCATTTCAGATCGCGGTCCGGGGCTCGCTCAACCCGGTCAGGAAGGCCGCGTCCGGCAAGCATGCCTTTCATGGCATCGATAAACTCGTCGGTCACAGGCTGTAGGAAAAGGCGGCCTGCTTCCTCGAGAAATGCCACGCGAGTGCCTTCGCCGATCTGAAACTTGCGGCGAATGTCCACCGGGATTACTACCTGGCCCTTTGCCTTCACCGTTGCATACTCTATCGCCATATTCTTACATTCTATGTCGTAGTTGTACTCTAGTCAATGTAGTTATACTTTAACGTACTGGTTGGATTGATATTCGATTTCGGGATCGATCGAGCAAAAACTGAACCCGAAGGCTGTAGCAGAAGACACACTCCTGGCGTTCTCAGTTCAATCCACCGTGTTCTTGGCCGTATATCCGTCGCGGGAGACAACATCGATTTTCTGCTCCTTGCCTTTCGGATCCTTCACTTTGAGTGGGCCACCATCGGGAGCTACCACCTGCACCTTTAACTTGCGATAGGTACCATCCAGCTTGGTATTGGTGGGATGGTAGGAAAGGGAATACTGATTGCGGATATCGTTTCCGATGTCCTGGAAGTCTTCCCCGTACTCCGCTTGAAAGCGAGGAAAATAGGCGCGGCCGCCGGTCATCGCGGCAAAAGTGCGCATTTCATTATCGGCCTGGAGGTAATCCATGTTGCCCACTGGGATGCCCATGCCGTGGGGTGCAGCGCGGCCTTGGGCCTCATACATCTCGCGGATGATCCATCCCACGCTGATCGGGAAGATGGTTACGTCCTTCGTGTCCTTAATTTTCTTCGTGATCTTATCGAGGGTGAGCTTGCTGAACGTATCGACTCCGGTGGTGACGAGGATGACGTACTTTTTCCCTTCCACCCGATCGAGCCGGTCCAAAGTGTCGTACAACGCGTCGAATAAGTTGGTCTCGGCGAATCCGGGAATGCGCAATTGGTTGAGCGCTCCGTAAACGGCTCGCTTGTCCTGGGTGAAATCGACAAGGATGTGCGGCTGCATGTCGTAGTAGGCGACGGCGATCCAATCATCTTTCCGAAGCGTGTTGGCGAAGGCGTAAGAAGCCTGCAGAGCCTGGATCATGAAACCGTAGTTAGTGGACGCGTACTCGATGAGAAGCACAGCGGTGATCGGCGCCTGCGATACGTTGAAGTTGGTGATCTGCTGCGGCGATCCGTCTTCGAATAGCCGGAAATTATCTTTCTTCAATCCCGGAACGAACTGCCCAGCCTTGGTAGTGACCATCACGTCGACATTCACCAGCGGCACATTTACCTTGATGGAATAGTCGGGCATGCCCTCGACTTTTTTGGGCGCAGGGGGCGGCGGAGGTGGCGGAGGGGCTTCAGTATTTTTCCTGGGGATGGTGTAGGGACCGACATCCCCGGTCGGACCACCGGCATCGGTGGGCGCGTCTTGTTTGGGCTTGCCATTATTTTGATCCTGCGGCTGGTCTGGCGGCGTCTGCGACTGGTCTTGGGCGGAGGCCGAAGAGATGTTGCCAAGCAGAAACAGCGAGACCGCTAACGCCATCACCAGCTTGGGGAAATGGTGCGGGCGCGGGCCCTGTTGCGATCCAAGCTGAGAACTTGGGTAGGCGACCATTCGTTGAGCAAACATGCAAACCTCTGATAACTAGGATACAAAAGACTGTTGGGAGCGAAAACTCCTTGTGCTAGTATAGACGCAGGGATTCGCGATTGGGATGTTTTGCCGGGCTCCCAGTATTCCCCCTCCAGGCAACGACTTACAATTTAGCGAAGTCTAATTCAGCATAAGGTGGTCTTTCCAGTCCATCCGGGTGCAGTTCATGAAAAAATTCGCTTTCGCGCTACTCGTTGTCTCCCTGTCCTTTCCCTCTTATACGTTTGCACAGAAACCTGTTTCGGCGCCAGTGCCGCAAAACCCTCAAACCATTGCCGTTAGCCAAATTCACCCGGGCATGCGCGGGGTCGCCTACACGGTGTTCCAGGGCGTGAAACCCGAGGCCATGGATGTGGAAGTTCTCGGCGTACTGCACAACACGAATGGTCCGAAGGGCAATGTCATTCTGGTGCGGCTGCACGGGCAAAAAGTGGAGTATACGGGCGTGGTCGCGGGCATGAGCGGCAGTCCGGTTTATATCGAGGGCAAGCTCGCGGGGGCGCTCGCTTTTCGCATTGGAGAATTTTCTAAAGAACCGATCGCTGGAGTGACACCGATCGCGGACATGCTCGAAATCAGCGCGCTCGACCGTTCGCCCGCGGAAGAGACTGCTGCGTCTAAGCCCTCTATAAATGTGATCGCGGGTAAGAGTGCGTCACCGGGGGAGATTTCCGCGTTGCCAGGATCGACCGAGGATACAGGTAAGGATTTTTCGAACTACCTGAGGCCCATTGAAACTCCTCTGGTATTCAACGGATTTTCCGAGCAAGCGATCCATCTTTTCGCAGGACAATTTGCATCCGCGGGAATCGTACCCGTCATGGGTGCGGGGTCGATCAGTGATGAGAAACAGCCGGAGCCAGTCGAAGCCGGCTCGGCCATTAGCGCAATCCTGGTGCGCGGCGATATGAACATCGAAGCCACCTGCACCGTCACATATGTGGATCCGCAGCGGCTGCTGGCCTGCGGACATCCTCTGCTGCAGTTCGGCTCCGTCGATCTGCCGATGAATAAGGCCGAAGTTTTGGCCACGCTGCCGTCGCCGATGAATGCTTTCAAAATTGTGAATACCACGGAACCGGTGGGAACCTTCGTACAGGATCGCCACACCGGTATTCTCGGTGTCTTCGACCGGCAGCCTGAGATGATTCCGGTGACGCTTAGCATTCACAGCGGTGCGGGGGTGAAGCAATTTCACTACGAGGTGCTGAACAATCCGAAGCTGACGCCGGTGGCTCTTATGGTAACTGTATTTAACGCTCTGCACGGCGTTAACGAGTTTGGGGAAGAGATCACCTACCGGCTGGCTGGCAGCATCGGAGTGAAAGGCTTTCCGGAAGTAACAATGCGCAACATGTTCGCCCCCTCGGAGAACGCACAGCCAGCGGCCATGCAGGCTGCGATTTCGTTGGGCGAGCGCTTTGGGCGCATCTATGACAATCCTTTTAACGCTCCGGCAATCGCGGGCGTGAAGCTGGATTTCGACCTTGTACGGGAACGGCGCTGGGCGCGGCTGGAGAGCGCGCGCACAGATGTGACGGAGGCTCGCCCCGGCGACGAAATCATGCTTGAGACGGTGCTCGCGCCTTATCGCGGCGAGCGCATCGTGCAGCAGATTCCGGTGAAGATTCCCACGTCGGCGAGCAAGGGAACGCTGCGCATCCTGGTGAGCGACGGCGAAACGCTCGACCACATCGGTCACGCCAACGCGGCCTTCGGCCGTACTCTCGATCTTGCTTCTACCATCGCATTACTGAATAAAGAACACTCCAATAACCGCGTTTATGTGTCGTTGCTTGAGGCCGATCCCGAAGCGCGTGTCGCCGACAAGGTGATGCCCACGCTGCCGATCTCGATCATGAATGTGATGGATGGCATGCGCGGCAATCAGGAGATGGTAGTGAGCGGCGAATCGAATGTGGACGAAACCGCGACGGCTCCGCTGGATTACGTCGTGTCGGGAGCACACTTGCTGACGGTGACGGTGAAGTAAGTGCCGAGTACCTAGTGTGGTGTCCCGTAAATTCGTGCTACAGCTCCGTCTCAGCCTCAGCGGCTAAAAGCCGCCGAATCTATGACATCTTTCGGCACAGCTAAGCTGCGCCCTTTCAAAACAAATGCACCGAACTTGCGGGACACGATACCAGCACCTGGCTCGTCCCTCCTTTCTTCTACTCGTAGTGCTCGCCCATCTCCGGAGTCAGGTAACGCTCGTATCCTAGTTCGAGGGGTGTGCTCACCACTCGGTCAAAACAATAGACAGCTGGCTTTATCCATATGGCGAAAGCCGTCCGTGGCGACGGCGGCCAGCACCATGAGCGTGGCGTTGTAGCCCGCGTGGGCGAGGAAGCTGGAAGCAACGGACTTGGTCATCGCCCGCACGGTGGTCAGGATCACTCCGACCAGGAAAATGATCAGCACCGCTCCCCACGAACGGTATTGCAGGTAGTGCATCAGGCCGAACGGCACAGCCGTGAGAACAATTCCCCACACGACGCCGAGGCGCCGCGCCAGCACGGGATAAAGAAATCCACGAAAGAGAAGTTCTTCCCACAGCGGTCCAAGAGTGACGGCGAAAACCGCAGTGAGATAGGCGTCAGAAGGCCGGGCGAAGAATTGATCGAAGGGCGTGTTCTTCGGCATGGGCAAAAGCCGTCCCAGGAAGTCGAGTCCGAGCATGAGAACGCCCAACCCCACAAAGGTCGCGGCGCCGCTCTGGGGCCAATTCCAGCGAATGGATTGCCAGAATCGAGTGTGATATTTGCCCTCGATTAGCAGGATCATGTACAGCGCAACGACGATGTAAGTCAGCAACTGCGCGAGCAGAGCAGACACCGGTTTTTGGGCCACATCCAGCCAACGTGTGTGCGGGTAGGCGAACTGGAGCAGGCCCGGCGCAATGATGAGTTGGGTGATGACGAACATTAACAGCGTGAAGCCGGCAATTAGCAGGACATCCCAGCCGCTCCAAACGGGGTTCTCGCCGGAGGTGGACGGAGGCGGCGGAAGCAAGACTGGCGGCGGGAGTGGATCGGAAGGCAACGGGAGCGGCAACTGCTCCTCACTGTTAAGGGCCCGTGGGTCCAGCTGCGGGTTTTCTGATGAAGCCAAATGATCCTTTCTCTACGCGCTGCGCTTGCCGTTCCCTGCAAAATACCCCGTTAACGCCTGCCCGGTATACGACTTCTTCATCCGCGCCACCTGCTCCGGCGTGCCCTGGGCGACGATGCGGCCGACTTCTCTTAGCGCGCGGCCGCGGTAGAGATGGGCCTTATGGCTTTAAGTTCTTTGGAATATTTCTTTCTCACCTGATAAACCGCGAAGGCGACTTGCAAATTCAACCAGAACTGCTCGGAGGTTCCGAAATACTTCCAAACGAGCCGCAATCTCGGGAGTAATTCCGCGCTTCTCCCGAACAATGTCGTTGACCGTAGGAGGAGAAACATGCAACTCCACCGCCAGCCGGTAAGCGGAGATGCCCCTTGGCTCTAGAAACTCCTCCCGAAGAATCTCTCCGGGATGTACCGCCCAACCCGGCGAGTTTTCGTTTCTGATAGGAATCAAATGCGGACCTCCGGGGCTAAAGCCCTATTCTTGCATATCGACTCTTAGCGGCACGGCTGAAGCCGTGCCCTACCGTTCCCTGATCGAATTCGAGCGTCAGCCTACGCGCTCCGCTTGCCGTTCCCTGCAAAATACACCGCTAGCGCTTGCCCCGTGTACGACTTCTTCACTCGCGCCACCTGCTCCGGGGTGCCTTGGGCGACGATGCGGCCACCTTCTTCGCCGCCTTCGGGACCGAGGTCGATGATCCAGTCCGCGTTGCGGATCACATCCAGATTGTGTTCGATGATGATGATCGAATTGCCGAGATCGGTCAAACGGTGCAGCACGTCTAGAAGCTTTCTTACATCGTCGAAGTGCAGGCCGGTGGTTGGCTCATCGAGAAGATAAAGCGTCTTGCCGGTCTGGCGCTTGCTCAACTCGCGGGCCAGCTTGATGCGCTGCGCTTCTCCGCCGGAGAGCGTGACCGCAGATTGACCAAGATGAATATAGCCGAGGCCGACATCGACCAGCGTTTGCAGCTTTTGCTTTACCTGCGGAATGTTTTCGAGGATGGGCAGCGCGTCGGAAACCGGCATCTCCAGCAGGTCGGCGATGGAGTTGCTGTTGTATTTTACGGCGAGGGTTTCGCGGTTGTAACGGCGTCCGCCGCAGACCTCGCACAGAACATAGACATCGGGAAGAAAATTCATCTCGATGCGGCGCTGGCCTTCCCCCTGGCAGGCCTCGCAACGGCCGCCGGAGACGTTGAAGGAAAAGCGTCCGGCTTTATAGCCGCGCTCGCGCGATTCGGGCAGCATGGCATAGATATCGCGGATCGCAGTGAAGACGCCGGTATAAGTTGCAGGATTCGAGCGCGGGGTGCGGCCGATCGGCGACTGATCGATGCGAATGACTTTGTCGATATTCTCCGCGCCGACGATGGCTTTGTGCTCGCCGGATTTTTCGCGCGAGCGATAGAGTTGGCGCGCGAGTGCGCGATAAAGAATGTCGTTCACCAGTGTGGACTTGCCGGAGCCGGAGACTCCGGTCACGACGGTCATCACGCCCAGCGGAAAGGTTACGTCGAGATTCTTGAGATTATTTTCCTTCGCGCCGAGAATCGTGAGTGCCGCGCCATTGGCCTGACGGCGCTGGGCCAGCATGTTGATTTGCGCTCTGCCGGAGATGTAAGCGCCGGTCAGCGAGTTGGGCTCGCGCATGATTTCGGCGGGCGTGCCATGGGCGACCAGGCGGCCGCCGTGACGTCCGGCACCGGGGCCGAGGTCAATTACGTAATCGGCGCGGCGGATGGTCTCTTCGTCGTGCTCGACCACCAGCACCGTATTGCCGAGATCGCGGAGATTTTCGAGCGCAGTCAGCAGGCGTCCATTGTCGCGATGGTGCAGGCCGATCGAAGGCTCATCGAGGACGTAGAGGACGCCGCGGAGTTTCGAGCCGATCTGTGTCGCCAAACGAATGCGCTGGCCTTCACCGCCCGAAAGCGTAGCGGCCGACCGGTCGAGAGAAATGTAATTCAATCCTACGGCGTTGAGAAATTGCAGACGCTCGACGATTTCGTGCGTGACACGGCCGGCTATCTGTTCTTCGCGGCCCGCGAGTTTGACGCCCCTCGCCACTTCGAGCGCTTTCGAAATCGGGAGCGCAGTGAAGTCGGCAATCGACATGCCCTTTACTTTGACGCCGAGGCTTTCCGGCCGCAGACGTTTGCCGTGGCACGCCAGACATTCGCTCGCGGACATGTGATCCATCAGCCAGTCGCGATAGCCTTCTGAAGTGGAGTCTTCGAGATTCTGTTTCAGGTATCCGAAGATTCCGCGAAAGCCGGTTTTGCCTCGGCCGGATTCGCCGTTCAATAACAGATCCTGAATCTTCTCCGGAAATTTTTCGAACGGCGTGTTGAGGTCAATGCCATGCGCAGCGGCGGTCACTTGCAAAGCATGGATCAGGGCCTGCGAAGCTGAACCCGGCCCAAGTCCGCCATCGAGCAGAGGCTTTGACCAATCGGTGATGACTTTTGCGGGATCGAAATCGTACCGGCTGCCGAGGCCGTGACACTCGGGGCAGGCTCCGTACATGCTGTTGAAGGAAAACGAGCGAGGTTCGAGTTGTGGCACGCTGATGCCACAATCGGGGCAGGCGAGTTTTTCAGAATAAAGTTGTTCATCGCCGCCGACCACGGCCACTTGTACGAGGCCTCCGGCAAGCTTCATCGCAAGCCCCACGGACATTTCAAGACGGTGCTCGATGCCTGGTTTCACCAAAAGGCGATCGATTACTACTTCGATGGTGTGGTTCTTGCGCTTGTCGAGGTTGAGGTCATCGTCGAGATTCACGATTTCGCCGTCGACGCGGGCGCGAGTGTAGCCATGTTTCAGCAGCGTCTCCATCTCTTTCTTGAATTCGCCCTTGCGGCCGCGGACGATCGGCGCGAGAACCATTACGCGGTCTTCCGGAGTGAGCGTCATCACGCGCTGGACGATCTGTTCGGCCGACTGGCGGCTGATGGGACGGCCGCACTTGGGACAATGCGGTACCCCGATGGAAGCGAACAAAAGGCGAATATAATCGTAGATCTCGGTGATCGTGCCGACAGTGGAACGCGGGCTGCGGCTGGTGGTCTTCTGCTCAATCGAGATCGACGGGCTCAGGCCATCAATCGAATCTACGTCCGGGCGCTCCATCTGATCGAGAAATTGCCGCGCGTAAGTCGAGAGGGTCTCGACATAGCGGCGCTGGCCTTCCGCGTAGATGGTGTCGAAGGCGAGAGAGGACTTGCCCGAGCCGCTCAGGCCGGTCACCACGGTGAGGGTGTTGCGGGGAATCTCAACGTCAATATTCTTAAGGTTGTGCTGGCGCGCCCCGCGCACCGAGATTCTGGTAATAGCCATTTAGTTATTGCCTGAAAACCCCGGGCTGGATCGGCCTTCCGTAATGTCGACAGGGTTACAGAGTTGTCCGACAGTAGAACTGCGCAGCTCTACTCCGTATCTTAATCGTCAATAGCGGCGGGCGTCAACGCAGGTAAATTGAAGAAACCGCATAGACGAAAGTTGCACTTGCGGCATCTGATTACTGCAATTTAATGAGGGTGGTTTGATCGTGATTTCGTACTTCATGCCTCTGATTCTCTGCCTCACGGTAGCGCTCTCCGTTGGAATTGGCGTGCTCACGGCTTACGCGGCAGTGATCGGCATTCTGCAGGCTTGCGGCCGGGCGTCACAGATGCGGCCTGCGGAAACGCGTCCGCGGCTGGTTCTGGTGCCTACGCAGAACCATGCCAGTGGCGATTAGAACCGGCTTATCCAGAACTTACTCATCCATTCACGTATTAGCGGGTTTGTGATAATCCATCTACTTGTATTGAACTTCGATTGCTTCCACGATGTTCGTTGGCCGTCCTGCTTGATTGTTGACTTGAATCTTTCGACCGCGCTTCAGGTATGCTCCGATCACTCCGGGCTGTGACCAGTCCAAGTCCCATCCGTTTTCGATAGCGAGGAGGGTATAACGGCCGGGAACTACATTGTGCAAACTGAAAGTGCCATCCAGATCGCTTTGGTCGCGGCGGAATAGATCGTGGTCGGTCTCCGGACTTTGCGGTACAAGAACCACCATGGCTCCAGCGACCGCGCTGCCAGCTTTCTTAGCCGTTCCTTGTACTTCCACGCTGCCGCCCACGAGGGTGAGCGAAACGGACGCGGCAGAGCCTGCCGCCAGATTAAGAGTATGAGCTGTGAGTTCGGCGCCTTCGGCGGAGATGTGGGAGATGGAGTAGGGCTTGCCACCACCCCAGACCATGACTTCATATTTCCCAACCGTGACCTGCTGGAGTTCCGCTTCGCCTTTAGAATCGACGGCTTGAGAGGCAGCAACCATTCTATTTCCAGAACGTAATCCTACCGTAAGGTGCGGGGGAAGCGTGGGCTCGGCGGGTATTTGCACTGCAAACTTGACGCTGCTGACCGCGTCGCTCTTGGAGGTGTCGATTTCTTCTCCGTCTTTTTCAAGATCGACTCCATTCATTTGAGAGACTGTTTCTCCGCGCAGCCGGACATTGTAGCGGCCTGCTGGAATGCCCGTGATCTCCATGACGGCCGGCGCCACTACGTTTCCGCCGCTGCCCTGGACAAATGTCGTCGAGCCGTCAAATGTGGGTTGCTCAAGCTGCGGAAAACTGTATCCGTGCTTGCCATCGTCCGGCATACGAAACCGCAAACGAAGGGAGGGAACTGGATTCAGGTGGAAGTCGGCCTCCACTCGCTCGCCTCCTCGAATGGGTATTGGCAACGCATCGTCGGCTTCTCTTGCATCCGGGTAGTAAGTAATCGGATAGGCGACATCAAGGGATCGATCGATTGCCGCCGGAGACTCTGTCTGCTGACCGGTTACGGATTCTGAACCTGACTCTGAACCTGGCAAGCCTGAAGGAGGATGAATGGCATACCACGGCTGGCCGCTCACTGATAGAAAATAGGTGCCGGGCCTCAGTGGAGTAAATTCATACTCTCCCAGATCATCGGTCTGCGCGCCGCGAGACTGGCGGATCTGATCTACACCCCTGCTGTGATCGTCGAAATACAGTTGCACCGTGGCGTGGCGAACCGGTTCGCCGAATTCGTCGAGTACTTTACCTGTGATCACTGCGTCCGGTGCGAGGCGGAGCACCAGGGTCTCGGTGTCGAGCTCCGCGCCGGTCACGATTGCGGTGGAATATTGATCATGCTGATCGTAGCTGGCGGAGATGAATCCCCGTCTCGCTCCGGTCAGCGAATACTTTCCAGCAGGCAGTCCGGTGAACTCAAACTTACCGTCCTCAGCCGTCACGATGGAGAGAAACTTTTTGGGATCGTTCGCGTCCCGCACGGTAATTCGCGCGCGAGCCAGAGGTCGGCCGTCCGCTTTACTGACTACGGTTCCGGCGATTCTGTAGCCCGAGGGGACGGCTGCGGTCTGTGAGGCAGCAAAGGATTGGGCTTCGGGCATACCCAGAATGTACAGGCAGAGGACCATCGTCAACCAGAACGGACGGAGCGAATTGGATCCGACCGCCATGTTTCTCCCTAGCAAGGTACGGAAAAAGCTCCTGGCAAAGACGACCACTGGGGCTAAAGCCCAATTGGTTTTACGCGACTTACGCGGCGCTGAAGCGCCGCTCTTCCACGGTGCTATATGCATTCGCGGCGTTATATGCATTCGCGGTGCCATATGCATTCGCGGTGCTATTTGCATTCGCGGTGATTTATGCACTCGCGGTGATGTGTACATTGTGAGCCTGTTCTCCGACAGCCTGCCAGGTCTTACTCGCTGCCCTGGGTGATCGGCAACTGCAATGTCACTTTCTGGCCGGCGGCAAAACGAACCACCTGCCCCTTCGCCTCATAAACCTTCATCGCCTCCGCATCTCGATACGGAAGATCTGGCTGCTCACTGCTAAAGGCTATGACGTGGTAAACCCCCGGTGTCACCATTTGATAATCGAACTTCCCATCGGGAGACGCCGAAATCTCCAAAAAACGCCCCGGGCTATCCGGCAAGGGAATGCAATAGATATAGATAAAGCCGGGTGGAGACCAACGGCCTGGGGTGGGTGAAGTTGTGGGAACACCAAGCAGCATGCCTTCCAACTCAGCAGTATCGTCGCGCAACGTAATGTCGATGGGCGTATTCGCGCCGGGCACCACCACCAACGGTTCGCGCAGTAAATCCGTCCCGCCCATCGTCGCCGATGCCACGTAGCCGCGGTTTGCTTGTGGCCGTAGCCAATATCGGCCGGGCGCAAGGTCTTCGAGGACCATCGAATCATCGTTAGGCCCGGCAGGAGGACGAAGCTGTCCGGCGCTTCGGTGCTGCTCGAAGTCCTCTTCCACAGGCTCAACGCGAAGGTCGAAGTCGAGCCGCAGCTTTGGCATGGCGAAGGTTCGCCCGCCGGTCATTATGGTCCCGTGTGCCGGCCAATCTGTGGAAATGAATTCTTCTTTAACATTCACGCTGATCGAATTGTTCCGAGCAAGAACCATGGTGAGGCCTTCCGCCGGGGTGCCCGCGACGGTCAAGTTCATCGAGCCGTTCATCGAGTTCTGCCCAAAGCTCGATGCTTCCACAAGATACTTTCCGTTTGGCAAACTGCCTTCAATCGCACCCTTTGCCCAGTTGTAACCGAGCGAATACCCGGGGCCGCGCTGTCCTTGCAGCGATACGGTAATATTTAATCCCCCGTTTAGTTCGGCATTGACCACGGGAATCCTTACGGGATAGTAGGGCTGGCGAACCAGGGATATATCGGCCTGAAAAATTTGACCGGCCGTCAGCTGAATTGGAGAAGCTCCGGCAAAATTGCTGGCGCCGGGATAGTAAACCGGCGGGAAGCCATAGAGTTGACCGCCTTGAATCGTGGTTTCCGGATCATTGTCCAACAACTCGCCCGTGAACACCCTATAAGTGCCGGGATCAAGTTCGGCAAAGCGGAAGTCGCCATTCGAGTTGGTGACGACTGAATTTTTCAACATCCATCGCAGGCTGCCGTCCTGCACCTGCCTGAAAAAGAGCTGCACGTTTATGCCGCGAACCGGATCCGCCGCCGGAAGACTGACTCGCCCTTTAATCAACGCCTCCGGAATCAGAGGGATCGTAATCTCACTTCCGGGCGATGCCTCGACTGCCCTCCCTCCATTTTGCCCCTCCAGGAATCCAGGCTTGCGCGCCATGAGCGTAATGAGCGAAGTGAAGTGTCTGACGACTCCGCCGGAGAAACCCACCCCTCCACTCTCGTCGGCTGCTTTGGGCAAGGTGAATTCGAAATGTCCCTCGCCATCGGTGAACATCGCGTATCGATTGTCAGGGGAGTAAACCAAAGCGCGGCCGATGGGTTCGTGAGTGACAGCGTTGACTACCGTACCGCGGACGACGTTCGACTGATTTTCAGCTTCGAGATTCTGAGCAGAAAGGTTCTGAGCAAAGGACTCCTGTCCGCAAAGACACGTACCCGCAAGAAGAATCGCCAATGCAATCCTAAGGCGTTGGCGTGTCGCATAAGCGCGGGCCGGCGGAGACTTCGGGCAGGGCGCAGGACCGTCGGCACTTCGCAAGGAAATCACTCCTACGTAATCGTTCCCCTGGGGTCGGCCGTGCGTGCATTCAAGAGCGGGTCAGTCAGTAGCAATTGAACTTCATTCATTTAACTTCTTTTGGCTTCGCCGCGTCAATTACGTCCTCTCGGTTCATTGCACCATCAGGCGAACTCCGTGTTAGCATTTCAACAACTGCCCGCGCTGCCGGGAGAATGCGCATGGCTCGCACTCGTCCCATCCCGATCTCATGGCTTCCGGCGATCCTTCTGGGCATTCTCCTGAGCGCGTCCGCCCACGGGGCCGAGCCATCTCCGTGGCTCGAAATCCACTCGACCCATTTCACGGTCATCACCGACGCCGGCGATAAGAAAGGCCGCGAAGTCGCGCTGCGATTTGAACAGATGCGGGCTTTCTTTGCCACGTTGCTTATGAAGGAGCGGCTCAACGAACCGCTCCCGCTGACCATACTGGCCTTTAAGAGCGACAAAACCTACTACCAGAGCGCGCCCTTGCGGCAGGGCCAGCCCATCAGCCTCCCCGGCTTTTTTGTTCCCGGGGAGGACCAGAACTTCATTGTTCTGAACCTGTTCGAGGAAGAATCCTGGCGCGCCGTCGCCCACGACTTCGCGCAAATGCTGCTGAACTACAACTACCCGCCGGTGCAGGGATGGTTCGACGAAGGGCTGGCTGAATATTTTAGCTCGATCCGCATCGACGATAAGCGGGTGGAAATCGGCAGCGATCCCGAGCTGCAGTCAGCCTTCAGCGACAACCTGCTGCAGAACCAACAAGACGCGCGGAATCCGGGAAAGTCGTTCACAGAGCTGCTTAGCGGACAGGTCTGGCTCACGCTTCCCGATCTGCTGACGATGAAACATGACACTTCAACCTATACGGAAGCAACGCGCCATACGCTCTACTACGCCCAGTCGTGGATGATGGTGCATTACTTAATCCACCAGAAAAAGCTGCCTGAGACGGGAACCTATTTTGACCTGGTCGAGAACCGTCATGTTCCAGTGGACGACGCCATCCATCAAGCCTACGGCGTGACGCCAGCTCAATTCGACCAGGCTGTAAGAGATTATTTCCACTCGCTCACGCCGCTGTTCACGGCGCTCGACGCCTCCCGGCAAGCCGCTTCGCAGAGAAATGCGCCGCAGGTCTACCAGTTCCCGCAGCTCGTGGGACCGAACGATAGTGTGATCAATGCCAAGACCATCCCGGAGGCGGACGCTCGCGCCATAGCTGCTGAGGCGAAAGTGAGAATTCCTGATCGCCGCGAAGCAGGGCTGCAGGAATTGCAGGCGCTCGCCGCCGGACCCGGTCCGGCCGCGGCGAAAGCATCCGGCAACAAAGGCAGCGAGAAAGATAGCGAAACCGGAGAAAAAACGCTGGTTACTGCGACGGGAAACGAGATCGCGCATCGCGCGCTCGGCTGGGACCATCTTCAGCGCGGAGAATTCGATGCCGCACTCGAAGAACTGGGTGACGCTGCCGCCCTCAACCAGCGCGATATGTGGATTCGCTACTACCTTTCGGTGTTGAAGTATCGCATGGCGCAGGCGAAGAAAACCGATATCCAGGGCCTGCCTAACATGATGCAGGATCTGCGCGCCGTGCTCGAATGGTATCCCGAAATGGCCGATGCCTACGACCTGCTGGCGCTCGCCCGCATGGAAGGTGGTGGACCGGTGGCGGCGATGCAGGCGGAGCGTGCGGCTATGCAGCTCAGCCCGCGCAACACGCACTATGTTTATCATTTGGCGGAAATCTATGAGTCGGATAAAAAGTGGGATGCTGCGCGCGCCCTGCTGGAACGGCTCGAAACCAGTGAGAACGCCCAGGTCGCCACCGAAGCCCGCGAGCGGCTGGGACGGCTTTCCACCGAGCAAAAGTACGGGATTTCCGAGGCAGCATCGGCCAAGAAGCTGTCGAATCAGAGTTCTCCTTTCGATGTGCTGGAGCAGGACGCAGCCAAGCGCTCCACCGAACAGGCCACTCACTCCACAACGGCAGACAAGCGCCCCGCGAAGTTTGTCCAAGGCCGGCTGGTGGGCGTGGACTGCTCGCAGGCGCCAACCGCCGTTCTTACCATAGCCACTGGCGGAGTCGTTTTGAAGCTGCGTACCGCAGATTACAAGTCGCTGCTGCTCATTGGCGCAGACTCGTTCTCGTGCGCCTGGAATAACCGCTCAGTCTCGGTGAACTACAAACCCGGTGGATTGTCGGACGGGGATTTGCTGTCGGTGGAAGTGCGGTGAAGCGACTTTATTCCCGACACCTCACTATTTTGTCATTCCGACCGGAGTCGGACCCTGAGCGAAGCAGACGCAGAACGAACCACTCGGCACCAGCCCCGGAGGGGCGGCATATGATAGCCCCGGACGTAAGTCCGGGGTCAGCCCAATAAATTAGGAACCGAGTCCCCAAGGGACGACACCAACCACTAAATTCCTGCCGGGCGTTGTTTCATTTGCGGGCAGGTCGCTTCTGAGATACGATGCAGGCTTTCTTGGAGTTCTGGGAGCAGTTGATCAATGCCATTCCCAGCCACGCCGGCAGGGCTAGGCCACGCAACGGCAACAGCCAATCTGCCAGCGGACCTAGTTGCGGCAATCCTCGCGAGCCTTCAAAACGGTGGATTCGCAAAGATCCCTTCGTTTGACAGCCACCAACTCATGCCTCTCTGCTGCGCCCTCGGCGTTCCCCGCGGGGACATCCGCGACCCCAGGAAGGTGCGGGCCCTCCAGCCCCAGACCCCTGCGGAGGCAAGGATCAACACTCTATCCTCTAGATATGGAACTGGACCCTTCCCGTTTCACACGGAGACAGCCTACTGGTTCAGCCCTGCAAAATTCCTCGTCTTACACTGCAAGAACCCTGGAGCAGGCCTAAGGCCGACCCTCCTAGCGGACACCCACAGCTGGCAACTTGGAGGCCAGGAGCGCTCGCTCTTGGAGAACGCGGGATGGAAAATAAAGGCCCGGAAACCATTTCTCTCGAGCATTTTCAACACGAAAGCTAAGCGGCTACGGGTTCGGTTCGACAGCGAGTGCATGGCTCCCTTCACGAACGACGCCAACCTCGCGCAAACTTTGATTGCCCAGCAGTTGGGGCGATGCAACACCATAACGATCCACTGGTCGGCGGACGATCTGCTCGTAATTGACAACGAAAGGATGTTGCACGCACGAGGTCCCACATCAATACCCGATCCCGATCGCACGCTACACAGAGTCCTAATCTCGGAGGCAGCTTAGATGAAACAATGGGATACAAACGGCTTTTGGCTTAAGGCCAAAGCATACAGTGACAGAGCGAACACTTTCGACCACTCGAAGAGCGACTTCGTGCTCTGGTCGTCCCTCGCGCTAGAATTACTGGCGAGAGCCGCTCTAACGTACGTCCATCCTGCCCTAAACGCAGACCCACAGCAGGATACTAATCTCCTTTATGGATTCGGCTTCGAAATATCGGGGCAGCCGAGATCGCTGCCTGCGCACTCGGTCTACGCCCGTCTGGAAAAGATCGTCAAAGGCTTCGAAAAGCCGCAGAGAGAGTTGTGCGATTTCGTCGGCCTGCTTCGAAATCAGGAGCTACACACAGCGGAACTGCCGTTCGACGACCTGAAGGCGTCGAAGTGGCTACCAAGATACTATGAGGTAGTCAAAATCCTATGCGGCTTGATGGGCAAGAGGTTGTCGGACCTGCTGGGGGCAGAGCCAGCCGAACATGCCGAGAAGATTATTGCTACGCTGAATAAGGAAAAAGAGAGCGCCGTCAAGGGCAAAATCGCTGCGCACGCCAAGGTGTTTGCCGCTAAAGCAGAGCCGGAACAGAACAAGCTGCGGAGCAACGCCGAACTCAGGGTGCTCCTGCTCGACGCGGGCAGCACAAAGGAGAAATGCCCGGCATGTGGCAGCACTGGTAGGCTGCACGGCGAGCTGATCAAGTCCCTGAAGCCGGAGTTCGAAGAAGAGACCGCCGAACTGCTAATAGAAGAAGTCTTTCTAGCCGACTCGTTCAGTTGCCCAGCGTGCGGACTGACGCTGGAGAACATCGAAGAAATTCACCTGGGGGGCCTTGAGCCCACGTTCAACCAAACCAGAAGCACCGACCTCCACGAATTGTTCCAGCCCGAATACGATGGTGACTATATGAATATGTGAGGGCGGGCGGCCTATCCTTTGCGCCTTTGCGAAGGGTGGGCATCTCAGACATTCCCGTAAGGCAGATGCCGCGCTCTAATCTCTGGGATTCAACAGGCGCTCGACTCTCTCCGGCTCGTACGCAATGATCTTCAAATACGCCTGGGTTGGCCGGTCCGGTTGCGCGCGCCCTTGCTCCCAGTCGCGCAGAGTGCCCAGCGGGATATGGTAGCGGACGGCGAATTCCTCCTGCGTTAATGCCAGAGCGCGGCGAATGATTTTTGCCTGGGGCGTTCGCTTCATCCGCCTAAGATCTTCGGCAGTCAACGGTCGCGCGTCGCGGTCAGCACGGGCGGCTGCCTCGACGGCCGCGGGCGTCATAGGCCTAAGCGTTTTGCTGGAAGTAGTCGTCTTGCTCATATTGCGTTGCCCTTCGGGCTGAAATAATGCGAATGCGTTCCTCGCGCTCGGTATAACAGCAGGTCCCTCCGCTCCGCCGTCCCCTTCGACTTCGCTAGGGTCCGGCTCCGGTCGGAATGACAGAGTAATGAAAGTCACGATAACTCGCCACGCACGAACGCAATGAAAAACCCTCCCGCTGCCCGGGAGGGTTGAGAATCTAGAACCGGCGGGTTAGGCGCGGACGACGTTGCCCGCTTGGAAGCCTTTGGGGCCCTTGAGCAGATCAAACTCCACGGTCTCACCCTCGTTGAGCGAGCGGTAGCCGTTCTCCTGAATCGCGGAGAAGTGTACGAAAACGTCCTCACCCGTGGAGCGCTGGATAAAGCCATATCCTTTCGCCCCGTTGAACCACTTTACTGTTCCCTTCTCTCTCACAAAAAACTCCTTTCCTTTAATCATTAAGAATAGTTCCCTGGCCCTCCTGTTTTATTGCTCCGGGCGAACCGGAGCGCCCCCTCAGGAAATCCAGTGGAACTCGGTTGCGTCTCTCAGTGCAGAAGAAATCGCCCCAAACAAAAAGACTCCTGATTCGACGGCGCATGAAGAAAATGCGGCGCGAAACTTCGGAGCCTGACCATCGGCGCTGATTTCTACTGCCCTGCTCAAGACATCAACCTGCCTTACAAAAAGACCATGAACCGACCTTCGTCGGCTACAAGCCAGAGATAATAAGGAGTATTAAATCGTTTCGCAAGAAAAATTAGTAGGAAGAGCACCAAAATAACCGGCGGTCACATTCTAATCTTTAACAGAGTATAAGAAATGGCACGCTGCAGCCTTAGAACCTTGGTTCGCCAGGAAACCCGGGGCTAGCTGCAACCCTTTGATAGGATTGATGAAGATGGTGCCCCATCAAGTCACGGATAGCGCATCCGATCCGGCACAGAGCACGTCGCAACTTCCACCCCGGCGAGAGAGAGCGCACTCCTCCGGCATGGCGATTTCTACGGTGAAGTACCTCCTGCGCACGGACGTGCATACCTTTGCCTTCTCCGTTGCGGCTAATTCGATTCTCTCGTTTTTCCCTTTCGTAGTGCTGGTGATGACGCTGGTACGGCGCGTTTTTCATTCCCGCGTCATGTACGACGTGGTGGTTGAGATGTTGCGCGACTATCTTCCCGCCGGCCAGGAGTTCGTGATTCGCAACCTGAACGCGATGGTGGACACACGTCGCCGCGTCCAGGTGGTTTCGCTCATTATTTTGTTGGTGACCTCGACCGGCGTATTTATGCCGCTCGAGGTTGCGCTCAACCGCATCTGGCGTTTTCCCAACAATCGCTCGTACGTGGGAAATCAATTGATCTCGCTCGGACTGGCGTTGGGCTGTGGCACACTGGCAATGCTATCTATCGCCATGACCGCGGGTAACGTGGCCCTGATGGGATTCCTGCTGCGCGGCCACGGTACCGGATTCGTTCGCGTGGCGGGATTTATCGTGATGAAAGTTTTCGCCGTCGCTACCAGCATCGCCATCTTCTTCCTGATTTATTGGGTATTGCCTAACGGCAAGGTTCCCGCCCGCGCCGTGCTTCCGACAGCAATCATCATGGGACTACTTTCAGAAGCGCTGAAGTATGGCTACATATTGGCCCTGCCTCGGCTGAATTTCGGCGAGGTCTATGGGCCCTTCGCGCTATCAGTCAGCATGATGTTTTGGGCCTTCCTTACCGGACTGCTACTGCTGGCTGGCGCCCATCTAAGCGCCGAAGAGCATCAGGGGCGCGTGCGCTAGTTCGAATTTATTATGTTGGATTCGAAGACCAGGCTGCCGACGCAACTCTACTTATTCACTTATCCAGCGGAATGCTGCTGAAGGCGATGCCGCGTTTGCGGTTGATGCGGCAGACAATGTCTTCCAATATCTTCGGGAGAATATTCACGCCCACGGCCGGCGTCAACGAGTTCTTCTCGACATAATCTTCTGCTCCAGCTTCAATCAGTTTTTGCCGGTTCTTCTCGGTGAGGTTGCTAAGGACGATCACTGGAATTTCAGCAGTGGCAGCATCCATCTTCAAGTGATGCAACACTTCCGGACCACTGACTTTCGGCAAGATCATATCGAGGAGAATCAAGTCGGGCGCCTCCGTCCGCGCAAGCCTCAGGGCAGACTCGCCGTCCTCCGCGCAGACCACCTTATATACAGCTTTTTGAAGCACACGCGCGTTTTCGTGCAGGATAGCTTTGCTGTCGTCAACTAGGAGAATCTTCACGCGAGGCTCCGTTCTTATCAGCTTATCGGCACATTGCGCCAGAAGATTAGCGGGCGCTCCGCTTACTTTCGTAGGGCTCGGATCCACTTGATCAGAGTCAAACTGGGAATGAATCTTATAATCCACAGGCTGGTTGTGACATCCGTCACCGCTGCGTCTCCACTCGCCCAGTTAGGATGGCGTCGGTTTCCCAGAACCCTCTGAGCAGACATTCGTTCCAGGTGACGGCTATGACCGGGACTGGGTGGCGTCTGCTCGCCGCTTTTTTGTTGATTCTCGTTGCTGCGTTGTTGCGCGGGCAGGATGCTGGCGATCGCATTCCTATCCTGACGCCAAACGTAGCTCCATGGGGCTACGCCGGGCCCGGCACGCCTCTTTGGCCAGGGCGCGATCCGGTTGGCCGTGATCCGATTACCTATCCACTTGGCCCTTATCGGGTTGATCGTGATCCAATTGGTCGTTACCCAATCGGTCGTTATCCAGTTGGCCGTGATCCAGGGTTCCCCCGCCCAATCGTTTTTCCGCAAGTCGTTAAGGCCGCCGGGATTATCTTCTCAGGCCGTGTAATCTCCGTCGGGCGACACCTCTCATCCAAAGGCGCTCTATCCACGGCGGTTACCTTCAAGGTGGAGCACGCCATGCGAGGCACTTCGGCAGGTCAGAACCTGACGATTCACGAGTGGGCTGGCCTTTGGAACCGCGGCGAGCGCTACCGCGTCGGCGAACGCGTGCTCCTGTTTTTGTACTCCCCGAGCAGACTGGGCCTGACTAGTCCTGTAGCTGGCCCCATCGGCAGATTCGCAATCAAAGACGCCGGCGAGATTTTGCTGACTCCACTGCACATTCACTTGCTGGCAACAGATCCCATCCTTGGCGGAAAAACGATTGCCCCGTATGCCGACTTCTCCTTAGCCGTGCAGCGATCCAGTCGGGAGGAGTGAGCGAAACGTGACCACGAAAACCAATCTGGTACGCGGAGCGCTCTCTCTATTCCGGCTGGCGAAAGCCTTGGCGATGTTGTTTTTTTTCGTGGGAGTCTCCTGCGCCGGCGAGCCGAGGTTTGTTGCAGGCTCAAGCTATTTCAACTCGGGAACTATGGGTCAACCCATTACGTGGTCACTAGGCCAGGTTAATTATTACACCGATCAAGGGGATCTCAGCCCCATTCTGCCCAACTCGGCTGCCAATGCGTTCGTCGCCAACGCCTTCAATCTATGGACCTCCGTTTCCACTGCGGCGCTCACGGCGACCAGCGCCGGCCAACTCGCCGAAGACGTTAACGGCAGCAACATTGCCGTCGACTCGAGCGGAACGGTCACCGCCCCCGCTGACATCACACCTGCTGCCACCGAAGACCCAGTGGGCATCGTTTACGACTACGACGGCTCGGTCACGGATGCTTTGCTTGGCACCGGCGCAGGCGATCCGTCGCAATGCTTCTCGAATGCCGTCTTCGGCGGCGTAGACAACTTCGGTGCAGGAGCAAATTTTCTCCATGCCCTGGTAGTTATCAACGGCCAGTGCGCTTTACAGTCGTCGCAGCTGCCGGACATCGAATACCGCCTGGTGCGGGTGCTGGGCAGCGTGTTTGGTCTGGGCTGGTCGCAGTTGAACCTGAATGTAATCACCGGCAATCCGACGCCGACTCCGGATGATTTCGCAGGATTTCCCGTCATGCATTACATGGACTTGTCCAGTTGCGTGCCGATAACTGTCTGCTACCCTAACCCGTACCAACTTTCTTCCGATGACGTGGCGGCGCTCTCGCGGCTATATCCTGCCAGCACATCAAGCAATGCGCGCATTCACGGCTCGGTTTACTTCGTCGATCATCTCGGCGGACTAGGCCAACCTATGCAGGGTGTGAACGTGTTCGCGCGTTGGATTGATCCTTCCACCGGGCTGCCTTCGCATAAGTATGCCGCGTCGTCCGTCTCCGGATTCCTGTTCACCGGCAACGCTGGCAATCCCATCACCGGCTTGGACGATCTCTTGGGCAATGCTTATTCCCAGTTCGGCTCGTCGGATCAAACTTTGGAAGGCTTCTTCGATCTTGGTGGATTGCCGATCCCGAATGGCGCTGGGACCGCACAATACCAGCTCGCAGTCGAAGCTCTTGATCCATTGTGGTCCGCCGGCGTGGGTCCCTATAATCCATCGCAAGTTGCACCATCCGGAACTATGGAGCCCATAGTGGTGACAGTGGGTGCGGGCGGCGACTTTGAGCAGGACATTGTGATGTCCGGCAGCGCGCAGGCCGTTCCTTCGTGGGCTGCTAGCGAGACCTGGAGCGCTCCCGCACCGATTCCCTCCCCCGGTGATTGGATTGGCTCGTTGAGCGGCTATGGCGATGTCGGCTACTTCGTCATTACCGCTCAGGCCAATCGCACTGTTTCGGTGGCCGTCACAGCCTTGGATGAGACCGGCGTCCCCAGTGAGTCGAAGGCTGCTCCCGTGGTCGGCATATGGACGCTGGGCGATGCCCAGGGCATGCCTCCGCCGTCTTTTACAACGGCTCCGTTTAACTCGGAGACATTTGGTATGAGCCTTCTCAGCGCCCAGATCCTCAGTTCGAATCGCTTTATCATTGGTATCTCGGATCTCAGGGGTGACGGGCGCCCCGATTATCACTACCACGCGCACGTACTTTACGGAGACTCTGTGACGCCAGCGCGCGTCTCGGTGATGGGCGGCACAGTCACTTTGCAGGGCACGGGCTTTGCGCCCGGCCTCATGGTATCTGTCGGAAACATCACCCTGCCGGTGGTGGCAACGAATGCCGGACAGATTCTGGCGGCGGTTCCCGCCCAAAGTGATGGAGCACAAACCATCACCGTCAACGATCCGGTTAGCGGCGTATTCTCCAACATGACCAATGCGGTGACCTTCGGTGCCGCCGCGACCGACAAGATTGTGCTGTTGCAGGCCTCGAATCCTCCTACGCCGGTCGGAACCGAGGCGGTCAATCCAGTGATTGTGCAGGTACTTGCCTCAGACGGTGTGACTCCAGTGAATGGAGCAACCATCGGATGGAGCGCGACGAACAAAGCGGCGCTCTCGGCCTGCGGTGGCGCTCCCACCTGTTCGGCAGTCACCGACGAAAGCGGGTTAGCCTCGTCTTGGGTGACACCGACGGTTGCTGGAAATGCCAGCATTGCGGCGGAGGTCGCGCCTGCCGTTTACAATCCCGCACAAACTGTAGTTACCACGATAACGACCTCACCACCCTTATCAACCAACATCGCAGTCACATATCTATGGATCGCACAGGGGGCTTCGCTCACCGTGCCGCTCACCGCGCAAGTCGTGAACCAGAGCGGCGCTCCTCTGACCGGCGTAACCGTGAATTTTTTCCTCGGATCGGCATCCTCGCCCTTCGCCAGCGCCGTGACCGGCGGCAATGGTTACGCAACCGTCACTCTCGCGCTTACCAACTTCACCACCGGAATCACGGTGAGCGCCTGCGTTGGCAAGGCAAACAACCCCTGCCAAAATATCAGTGTGTACGCTGTGTCGCAGGCGCAGCTTAACTTACAGCCGGTAGCTGGGGCGGGCCAGATCGTTGCGGGGTCGGCGTTTCAGCCTCTGACCGTCCGCGTGACCGACTCCTCCCCAGTGCCCAATCCTGTTCTGGCGGCAAATGTGTTATTTCAGTCGACCGTGCTGCGTCCAGTTGGAAACCGTTTAACTCCGGCAACTCGCGATGCCGCCACGCCACAGGCGAGCATGCCGATAATTCTCAGTTCAACCCAAGTAAGTGTGCAGAGCGACGGCAATGGTTTGGCGAGTTTTGTTCCATCATCAGGCGCGTTCACCGGACCGCTGGAGATTGAGATTCAAGTCTCGGCAGGAACCACAACTGCGCTGCAGGATGTGATGGAGACCTTTCCCGAGAGTAGCATCGGGAACACCACCCTCCACTAGCAGTCTGTGGCACGAAGCTCCTACACGAAGCTCCTACCGCGCCCAAGGGGCCCACTGCGGCGGCTACGCACCGATGATCGCCGAAAAGATCGCTGAGAAGACGATTGCCGAGAGGAAGATGATTGCGACAGTCGAACCGTTCGCCCGTCCGGTCAGTTCTTCCCCGGTGCGGAGCGGCGTGGCCGCTGCCTGGCCGACACCGATTTGATGATGAGCTTGCGGCGCGCTCTCGCCGGCATCGGGACTTTTGCGCGGTTTAGGGCCACGTTCATGAGGGCGAGGACTTCAGGGTCGTCGAGGACTTTGCCATCCGGCTTGTTCGCCTCATACAGCCGGATATTCCGGACGACATTGCCGCTGCCCTGCAGGCGCTTCGTGGGATCGGGCAAGCCCGCCCCCTGCAGAAAACACAGGGTCACACCACTAGGAGGGAGCACAATAGAAAAGATCGCCTCCGAAGGACGCTCCGTTGGACTGAAACCGATGACCAGCCAGTTGTAGTTGTCGTAGACCATCTCGATAGCGCCGGGGACAATGCGCCGCATCTTCGTCAGCGCCCGGCGGGCAAAGGTGGCGACGTCGGGGTCGTATTTGTCAAGGAAGAAATCGAGTTGCTGCGCGGCCTCGGCTTGCGAAAGGTCAGCGGAGGCTTGCTTCGCGCTACGTTTTGTCGATGGCCGCTTCGTCATGGAATTCTCTCTCCCAGAAAGTTCGGGAAGGGCACGGCTTTAGCCGTGCCGATAAGGCGAAAATGACTCAGGCTTTAGCCACTGGGGAATCTCGGATACCTAAAGCGAACCACAGGGGCTAAGAGCCCACACATTTTGGAGCCTTAAACGGCACGATTCAAGCTGTGCCCTTCCCGGTCTCGCAGGCGTCACTTTTTCGTCCATTGATCCACCCACTCGTTCACTGTTTTGTACCAGAGCTGCGAATTCTGCGGCTTCAGAACCCAATGGCCTTCGTCGGGGAAATACAGCATCTTCGACGGGACGCCTTCCATCTGCAGCGTAGTAAAAAGCTGCAAGCCTTCACTCACGTCGAGGCGGTAGTCGCGCTGGCCGTGGATGACCAGCGTCGGCGTCTTGAAATTCGTGGCGTACTGGTGCGGCGACCATTTCTGATACATCGCGCGGTTCGAATAGGGAGTGCCTTTGAACTCCCAGTCGTTGAACCAGAGTTCTTCGGTGGTGCCCCAGGCGGATTCAGCGTTGAACATGCCGTCATGCGACACCAGGCATTTGAAGCGGTCGGTGTGGCCGAGGATCCAGTTGATGGCATATCCGCCATAGCTGGCACCCAGCGCGCATTCCCGGTCTTTATCAATGAACGGATAAGTCTTCTCGGCGTAGTCGAGGCCCTCCATCAGGTCTTCAAACGGAGCGCCGCCCCAGTCGCCGTTGATGGCGTCGATAAACTTCTGTCCGTATCCGGTCGAGCCGTGGAAGTTGATCATGATGACGACGTATCCATTGGCGGCGAAGAGTTCGGGATTCCAGCGGTAGCTCCAGTCATCTCCCCAGGCCCCCTGCGGCCCGCCGTGGATGAGGAACTTCACAGGATACTTCTTGCTGGCATCGAAGTTCGGCGGCTTTACTAAAAAGCCTTGGACTCGATCACCGTTCGCACCGATGAACCAGAATCCTGTGAGCGGCGACATCGAAATCTGCGACAGGACGGCATCGTTTGTGTGAGTTAGGCGCTCCGGCGTTCCGGGAGGGATAACAACCTTCTCGATCTCCGTCGGACGCTGGACGGTCATCCTTGTGAAAAGGAGCGTCTTGCCATCTTTCGCAAGGGCAAGATCGTCGCTATATCCCGATGCGTCTTCGTGTGTCAGGAGAAGCCTCACTCCAGACCCATCAACATTTGCCACGAATATTAGGGAGACGTCCAGCGCTTGCGAGCTGAAATAAATGCTGGAGGAGTCCGGAAACCAAGCAAACGTCCCTACCCAGGTACTGACCTTCTCCGTCAGATTTTTCTTCTCGCCCGTCTTGCGGTCATACAGCATCAAGCGGAAGCGGTCGCTCTCGTATCCCGGTCGCTGCTGGGCACGGTAGGCAATGTAGCGGCCATCGGGAGAATAGAGCGGCGTCGAGTCGCTGGCAGGATTGTCGGCGGTGATGTTTTTGGCCGGGCCTCCGTTGACCGGGACGATCCACAGATCGTTGTTGGTGGAAGCGGCCGGGTTCCTGTCGTGATTCGAGGTGTAGCAAATCTCTTGCCCGTCGGGCGAGAAGGCGTAGTCGTCCTGCCCGCCGAGCGAGAACACAGGCGCATCGTAGTCGCCGGGAGTCAGATCGCGAGGGACGGTGGGAGCGGCGGTCAAGATATATCCAGCGCTGGTCGGTGGCACGTCAGTCAAGAAGAGGTGAGCTCGTTTGCCTTCTTTGTACGCGTTCCAGTGGCGGTAGAGCAGATGATCAAAAATCAACGCTTTTACCTTGGACTTCTCGACTGCCTCGACTTTGTTGGTGCTGCATATGGCCGCTTCGCTTACCGTGCCGTCGCACTCGGGGTAGACATCCGACGTAAATAGAATGTGCTTTCCATCAGGTGACCAGATCTCGCCGCTGGCCTCGGTCGAGATATAAGTGATCACGAAGACGCCGGTCACGGCACCAGCGGTGCCATCGAAATTGGCAACCCAAACCTGCGACTTACCTCCTTTAGTGGATATAAACGCAAACCGCTTCCCATCCGGCGCCCAGCGCGGCCGGTCGGCGTCCTGATCCGAAATGATCTCTTTCTCCTGACCACCCGCCGTGGGCACGATCCAGATGTGTGGTGTCTTGGTGTTGGCTTCCAGATCCACATCGACCACGCTGAAGATCACCCACTTGCCGTCGGGCGAAACCTCAGGCTCGCCCACGCGCTTGAGTTTCATCATGTCTTCGAATGTGAAGGGATGCTTGGCTTGCGCGGCGGCGGGTAATACGAAAATGAGGAAGGCTAGAGCGGCAAGAAAAAAACGGCGCATGAGATCGATCTCCTCGGCAAACGGATGAGTGTAGCAAAGACGGCTACTTGCTTCTAGCTCGTAGCGTGAGTTGCTGGCCTGCGGCGCGATGGGGACTCCGTGAGCATCGTCATTCCACAGGACAGCAGGTTCCTCCGTTCGCTTCGCTCCGGTCGGAATGACAAGATTTAGTAAGTATAGGCTTGCCATCAAACGGCCGAGGTCAGCTTTTATCCACGGCAACCCCTTCCCTGAAAAGGCATCCTACTATGCGGCAGAACTGCAGCGCCCTACCCCCGGCCTCACTGAGCGGAGAGGGGTCGGGGGAGGGTTGCCGCGGTCGGGTATTTGCCGTAGGCATTAATCGGCCATCCCTTCCATTTTCACTCGCCGTTATCACTCGAAGCCTCACTTATTCGATAAAATACGGTTATGAAACGCCCGCTTCGCATTCTCATGCATTTTGCCGTCGTCGTCAGTTCTCTGCTCCCAGCCTTGCCCACCTTGGCCCAAGAGGGTGCGCTAGAAAATACTCCGCCGAAGGGCATCACGTCTGATGAAATCATCCAGCGCTTCGCCGCGAAGGAAAAGGAATTCAAAGCGGCGCGCGATCAATATACCTACAGGCAGGACATCACGGTAAAGACCCTGGACGGCAGCACCACCACGGGCGAATATCACGAAGTGTTCGATGTGCTATTTGACGACAAGGGCCGGCGCCTGGAGAACGTCGTATTCGCGCCGCAGTCGAGTTTGGAACAGGGCGGACTCTCGCTGGATGAGGGTGATGTCCAGGACTTTCGCAACAAGCTGCCCTTCGTGCTTACCAGCGACGAAATTCCGGAATACAACATTATTTATGTGGGACAGCAAACGGAAGACGAGTTGCGTTGCTATGTCTTTGACATCGCTCCGAAGCAGATCGTGGGCAAGAAGCGTTATTTCCAAGGACGAATCTGGGTGGACGATAACGATTTCCAAATCGTAAAGACTTACGGGCAAGCCGTGCCGGAAATTCGCGATACGAAGAAGAAGGGCAATAAGACTGAACATCTCTACCCCAAGTTCACGACGTGGAGACAACAAATCGACGGCAAATACTGGTTTCCGGTTTACACCCGCGCCGATGACACGCTGCACTTCAACCTGAACGACATTCATATTCGCGAGATCGTGAAGTATCAGGATTACAAACGATTTGGATCGAGCGTGAAGATTCTGTATCAAGGTCAGGAAATTCCGAAGGCGGATCAGAAGGATCAGAAGACGCCGGATCAGAAGAAGCCGGACGCGCCGCAAACGCCACAGAAATAGTTTCAGCTGTCAGCGAAACCAAGGTCCCTCGCTTAGTTCGGGACGAGAGTAGGGCTGAGCTGTAAGCTAAGTGCTCAGTAGAACAAATACTTCCGCCACTTATCGTCTGACCTTCCCATGAGGCGCATGATGTGGCGGCTGGTGTGGAGGTTGAAAGCGCGCGGCTCGCGCATCAGCTTCATCCCGGCTTCGAGCGGAAATTGGTTGCCCTTGCGGCGATTGCAGGTGTGGCAGCAAGCTACAAGGTTCTCCCAGGTGGACGAGCCTCCGCGGGAGCGGGGGATCACGTGATCGAGCGTCAACTCACTCGACGAGAGTACGGTGGCGCAATACTGGCAGGTGTTGCGGTCGCGCAACAGGATATTCTTCCGCGACAAAGCTCGGCTCTGATGCGGGATGCGGCGGTATTCCAGCAGGCGGATCACTGAGGGCACGCGTATCGCGATGCGGGCTGCGTGCAGAAAGTGCCCATTCTCTTCTTCGGTCATGGCCACGCCCTTGAGCACAAGAACCAAAGCGCGGCGCGCGGCGCACACGTTAATCGGTTCATAAGACGCATTCAGAACCAGCACGGGCGCGTGCAATGAATTTCCGTTGCTGTCGCGGTGCATCGCCGCCGACGCAAACAGGCCGGCGGCGTGCCGGTTTGTTGGCGCTGTATCGGATTCCATCCTGCCTGACATATTTTAGATTCCTACCGCCCTAGCCAGTGGAACCGCTTCTACGATTCCCTGTTCTATCTCAATTTCACTCCCCGAACCAATCTCGGCATGTTGCGCCGAAATCTTCAGAGTGCGCGCTACTGTCGCGACCCACACTCTGGTTGCGCCAGCACGGCGTAACACCCGCGCGCATTCCGAAACGGTCGCCCCGGTCGTATAAACATCGTCCACCACCAACACTTCGTATCCCTTGACGGCCTCAGCTTGCACAACTCCGAAAGCGCCTCGCAAGTTCTCTCGGCGCTGGTGGCTGGTGAGTCCAGTTTGCGAAGTCGTATCCCGTTTTCTCTCGAGCACACCCGCACACAAACGGTAGCGATCGCGCGACGGATTGATTTTCAGCGCCGCGCGAGCGATCAGTTCTGCCTGGTTGAAGCCGCGCTGGCGAAGCTTGGTGCGATGCAGCGGCACGGGAATTAACACCACGAAGTCGGATGGAAGTTCAGGTTCCAGCTTTGCGATCGCTTCCGCCAGCATCCGTCCAAGAACGTTTGCAGCCGGGCGCACTCCGCCATACTTCAGCAAATGGACGAGTTCGCGCAGTCCGCCTTCATAACTGCCATACGCCGTCGCCCGCACGAACGCCGGCTCAACGCGGCGGCACAATCCGCATCGCGGCTCGCCGCCGGAACTGTTCAACGCATAGGGAGAAAAAATCCGCTCGCCGCAAATGGTGCAGACTCCACCAGAGATCGGGCGCATGGCATCCAAACATTCCTGGCAAACCGGGAGTCGCGAAATTCTATCCAGCGGTGTATCGCAGATGCGGCAGTTGGAGGGAAATAATACGGCGAAGAGACTTTCAGCAACCTCGCGGGCCCAAGCCCGGCTAATGCTGCCTGCGCCCATTTCGCTGCGGTCCAGCGGAGCGTCCTCGCTCCGGGAAGCAATAGGAGTGCTTACCACTGCAGCTTGGGTCTGGCTAGCCCGAATTCTGTCCCCACTACTGCTGAAGACGGCCTCCGTGTTACCCGCGCGAAATCGCTCTGCGGCGGGCGGAGTTGCTATTGCCCGCTTGATTAGCAGTATAACGTCGGCCCACCCCGCTAGGCAACGTTACGATCGGGTCGCGGCGCAGCGGTTGGAGCCTTCTTCACCGCTTCAGGCAATCGATCTTTCACCGGCATAAAGACCAAACGATAGTCTCGCCGGAAACATTCTGCGCAGCGAACTGGCTGCAGAAAAAAAATAGGCAAAAGGTAGCGTTCGGAAAAGGTGCGGCGCCGCGAGCGGAAGCCGATTCCGCTGCCGCAATCCTTGCAACGAAATTCAAGATATTTCTGAAACCAGAGCGGGTCGGAAGAATTTTCTGTCACGCCAACCTCCGGTCGAACAAAGAGGCCACAAACAACTACAGTGATTTTACCCTCAGGGGAAACTCATGCCAACCTTATAAAGTAGTGCACAGATTGGAACCCGCATCGCACTTGTAAAGCAAGGCGTCCGCGTGCTAACGTGCCGCCGTTCCATCTTTCACCGATAGGCGCGGTTCGCGTATAAGCACGTTTCGCCTATTAGTTAGAGAATCGCGACTTATTCCATTTTCGAGGATTCGCCCATGAGTACGATCGCTCCACCTCCTGTGAAGAAATACACTCCGTATGTTCCGGAAACGATGGAAATGAAGGAGTTCACCTTCCGCGCCTTGCTCATCGGATTGGTGATGACGGCGATCCTCGGCTCGGCCAATGCCTATCTCGGGTTGAAGGCCGGGATGACGATTGCTGCGACGTATCCGGCCGCCGTAATCGGCATGGCCCTGCTGCGGTTGATGAAAGGATCACTGCTCGAAGAGAATATCGCGCGAACCGTGGGCTCGATTGGCGAATCGGTGGCGGCGGGGGCGGTGTTTACGATTCCTGCATTCGTAATGGCTGGCCTGTGGCCGGGGTTGACACGCGAGAAGTATTGGAAATCAGTGGCACTGATGGTAATCGGGGGCACGCTCGGCATTCTTTTTGTAACGCTGCTGCGACGCGTGATGGTGGAAGATCAGGAGCTTCCCTACCCCGAATCTGTGGCCGCGTCTGAGATTCACAAGGCAGGACAGCAAGGCGCCAAGGCCGCAAAGATTCTATTTGCGAACATGGGCTTTGGCGGGTTCATGTATTTGTTAGGCGCAGTCAATGTTTTTTCGGCGAACAATACGTTTCCGGTCACGATTAGTGCGCTGGGCAAGAAGTTGCTGCTGCGCACGGGTACAAATCCCAACGTGGCCACCACGATCACTGGAGGCGCAACCCTGCTGACTGCTCCCGACATTAGTCCGGCGTATCTTGGGGTTGGCTACATTATTGGCCCGCGGCTGGCGGCTCTTAATTTCGCCGGAGGTGTGCTGGCCTGGGGTCTTCTGGTTCCGCTTCTAACTTTCACCGTTGGCCCATACATTCAGGCGGCGCAGCCTGATGGGAAGGCACTCGCGTGGCCGCTGCTCGCAGGCGCGATCTACTACTCAATCGTGCGTCCGATTGCTGTCGGCGGAATGCTGGTAGGAGCGTCATACACATTATTTAAAATGCGGAAGCAATTAGGCGCCGGCATGGCGCGGGCGGTGTCCGATCTGAAGAAATCCGCAGCGGCCCATCAAGCCACGAATCGAACAGATCGCGATCTTCCGTCGAAAGTGATCTTCGCCGGCGTCGGCGTCGTGTTCCTCGCCATGATCGCTCTCTACTACTACTTCATTGGAGGCGCGGGAAATTTGTCGAGCTCGCAGGTCATCACAGCTTCGGTGGTAGCCGCCCTCGTAATGGTCGTTCTGGGTTTTTTCTTTGCCGCGGTTTCTGGAAACCTGGTAGGGCTGATCGGCTCGTCAAATAATCCGGTATCGGGGCTGACGCTGTGCACGCTGGTGATTGCCGCACTGCTCATGGTGGCGTTGGGAGTATCGGGAACCGGAGGCGTGGCCGCTGTACTGGGAGTGGCGGCAGTGGTTTGCGTATCGTCTGCCGTTGCGGGCGAGATGCTGCAAGATTTAAAGGTCGGGCACATTTTGGGAGGCACGCCGTCCAAAATGGAGATCGGGGACCTGTTTGGCATTGTGGTGGCATCACTCGTGTTGTTCTTCCCGCTGGCAGTGCTCGATAAGGCTTACCACTTCGGCAGCTCGGCGTTGCCCGCCCCGCAGGCCGGATTAATGGCCATGCTCTCCAAGGGAATTGTGGGGGGCGACATGGCGTGGCCGCTGGTGGTGGTTGGGATTCTGCTGGGCATTGCCATGATCATGATCGAAGTGAAGAGCGTGATGTTGTTCGCGGTGGGAATGTACCTGCCGCTGGGTACAACGTTTGCGATTTTTCTGGGCGGCGTGATTCGCTGGGTCACTGACAAGCTTCGCGATCGCCGCGGCTACAACGATGCGCAAAAGGCGCGCGTAGAGAATGCCGGGGTGCTGACTGCCTCGGGCTTGATTGCCGGCGAGGCGCTGTGCGGGCTTGTGATCGCCGGGTTGGTGGGATCAGGAAAAGATGTGACTTTGGTCCATTGGACGCCTTCGTTCTGGCTGGCTCTGGCCGCACTGGCGGTGTTGATACTGGTGATGGTGCGGGTCCCACTGGCCAATGCCGGACGTCCCGAAGAGCCGGCGCCACCTACGGCGATTATGTAGTCTTGTTCAGCCATGAAGGAGACGATGTTGCGCGAGGGAGATCTAATTTTCCTTTGTCCAACTTCATGCCCTTCGCGGTTTAGTGTTTCTATGTCGATTTTTGAAAACGTTGCCGCAGTGCGCAAGCGGATTGCCAGCGCGGCGCGGCGTGCCGGACGATCTCCGGAAGCAATCACCCTGATGGCTGTTAGCAAGACTCAGCCACCGGAGCGCATTCGCGAGGCTTACGACGTTGGTCTCAGAGTATTCGGCGAAAACCGAGTCCAGGAATTTGCGGGGAAGGCGGGGCTGCTACGAGATTTGCACGACGCCGAATGGCACATGATCGGACACCTGCAGACCAACAAAGCGGCGAAGACAGTTGAGTTATTTTGCTCGATGGATTCCGTCGATTCGCTGAAACTAGCGGAGAAGTTGAGCGCGGCGGCCGAAAAGATGGGCAAGAAACTGGATGTGCTCATCGAAATTAATGTCGGCGGAGAAGCCGCGAAAAGCGGGACGGCCCCGAATTCCCAGGAACTCGAAGAACTGCTGATCGCCGCACCTCGGCTGGAGGCATTGGTATTCCGCGGACTGATGACCGTGCCGCCGTTCAGTAACGATCCAGAGGGCGCGCGTCCCTACTTTCGTAAGCTGCGGGAATTGCGGGATACGATTGCGGCCCGGAAGCTGTCGGCCATCGCGATGGACCAACTCTCCATGGGCATGTCGCACGATTTCGAAGTCGCAATTGAAGAGGGATCGACTTGCGTACGTGTCGGTACGGCGATCTTCGGCGAGAGAACAAGAGTTAACCACAAGGGAAACTGAGGAGCAGAGGGACCAGTATGAAACTTCTCGACCAGTTCTGCGCGGCGGCTCTTTTTGTTCTGGCGATCGTCGATTGCATGCTCGTGCCGAGGACTTATACAGGCAGAATCTGGATCCTGGGAACGGGACTGGCCCTGCTGTTCGTCGGCATGCTGAATTTGCTGCGGAATCGCAACGACCGCGAGGTACGAAGTTTGCGACTGTTTTGCATCACTGCGAATGTGACGATGCTGGTATTCGTGATCGCGCTGATCGCAAGTATCGGGAAATTACGCACCCTGCAGCACCTGCAGGTGCCCCTGGTAGGAGCGCTGCTGCTGGCCGAGACTGCGTTTTCTTTGGGAAAGAGATCTTGATCCCGCTTCGGGAGTCCAGTGACGGAGTGATGTTCGCAGTGAAGGTCCACCCCCGCGCCAAGAAAAACGCTATCACGGGCGAGATCGGCGATGCGCTGAAGGTTTCTCTCAAGGCTCCGCCAACCGACGGTAAAGCTAATTCAGCCTGCATTGATTTATTCGCAAAGCTTTTGAAGGTAACGCACTCTTCCGTTACCATTGCCTCCGGCCAGACCAGTCGTGGAAAAGTGATTCGGGTAGTCGGACTTTCGGCCGAAGAAGTCAGAAAACGAATTGGAATTTAAGCGCGTGACATAGACGTCGGCCGATACGGACGAGAAAACGCGCGGGCGGAGCCTCCCTGATCCTTTCGAAGGCAGTGCCCGTGCTACACGCGTCATCAGGGAGCCACTTTGAGCTTTTCCGAACGCTTGCAGGAGATTCGCACCGGGTTCGAGCGACCGTTCTGGGTCGCCAACATTAGCGAAATTTTCGAGCGGCTTTCTTATTACGGAGCCTTCGCTTCGCTTGCCCTCTACCTGCAAGAGCAACTGAATTTCTCCGCTCAGCAAACCGGAACCTTGACCGGAATCTTTGGCGGCATGGTTTGGTTTCTCGCCATCTTCGGTGGGGCTGCGGCTGACCGCCTCGGTTTTCGGCGCGCGCTTTCGATGGCGTATCTCATCCTTGCCGCCGCATATTTTCTGATCGGATCGATTGGAGCACCTTGGCTCGCGCCCGTACGCAACGCCGTTCCGCTCAATTTGTTCGTCGGATTTATTCTCATCTTGCCCGCCCTCGGCATCTCGCTGGTAAAGCCTTGCGTGGTTGGAACCACGGCTCGTGCCTCAAAAGAGAACGTCCGCTCGATCGGTTATTCCATTTACTACACCATGGTGAACATCGGCGGCGCCGCCGGGCCCCTCTTCGCATCGTGGGCTCATCGCCATCTCGGCGTCGAGAATGTGTACCGCATTTCGGCACTCAGCGTCTTCGCGATGTTCTTTGTGGTTCTATTTTTCTTCCGCGAGCCGCGCAAGCCTGGAGATGCCCCTCCACCTTCAATCGCAACGGTCGCGCGCAATTTCTGTGTTGTCGTGGGCAACTACCGATTGGTTCTTCCTGTGTTAGCGGTCGCACTGCTTTTGCGTATCGGCGTGTGGATTTATCCCAAACTCACTCCGCCATGGTGGATCTGGCTGGGACTTCTAGTGCTCGTACTGGCCGGTATTAGCCGTTTCATGTGGTTTCTCGTGCTCTTCACCGGTTACTGGATTGTGTTCTGGCAACAGTACATCAGCTTGCCCGGTTACATTCATGGCTACATTAATCCCCATGCTGACGTCGAAATTATTCTCGTCACTGACGGGTTGACCGTGATTTGTCTGACCCTCGCAGTCAATTTTATGACGCGCAAGATTCCTGCGTTCCGAGCGGTCATTCTGGGTACGCTGATCACTTCGGTTTCGTGGCTGATCTTAGTTTTCCGGCCCACGACTTGGGGCGCGATCCTCTCGCTGTTTGTCCTCGCGCTTGGCGAGATCATCCAACAGCCACGCTACTACGAATACATTGCATTGCTTGCTCCCGCCGGACAGCAAGGCACTTATATGGGTTTTGCATTCTTGCCAATCGGAATTGGTTCGCTGATTGGCGGATGGTTCGGCGGTACGTTGATTCATTACTACGGAGAAGTTACGCATCGGCCAGATCGTATGTGGTGGACCGTAACCGCCGTCGGCGTAGCGACTACTGCGCTGCTCTGGATTTATGATCGCATGTTTAGGACGGCAACTTCGCCTGCTGCGGATTGAGATCCGGCCATCCTGCGCTTGACTTCGCGTCCTACCTCTGGAATCATTCGCTGCCAGTAAATGAATCGGAAGGAGGTTCTATGCCACATTATCTTCACCAAGTCGCGTATTCGCGCGAGGGATGGGAAGCGCTTCTGGCGCATCCCCAGAACCGCATCGAAGCGGTAAGGCCCGCGATCGAGAAGTTGGGAGGCAAGCTTGAAACCGCCTGGTTCGCCTTTGGAGAATACGATGTAGTCGTCATTACTGAACTGCCTGACAACGTGAGTGCGGCGGCAATTTCCATAGCGTTTGCCGGCGGTGGCGCCTGCAAGGCTGTGCAAACCACGCCACTGATGTCCCCCGCGGAAGCTGTGCAAGCCTTCAAGAAAGCCGGTGAATGCGGCTATCGGCCGGCGACGGCTCGCGCCGCGTAAGTCGATTGTGGCAAATAAAGAAGAGAGGCGGCCAGGCCTGGCCGCCTTGTTTTGCATCAACCTCAGCCGGGTAACCATGATTCAACTCAAGACTCCGCCCGCCATCGTTGCCCTTCAGATTCGCCGCGCTCTGAAAGACGGCGGCTCGGTCGAGCACGCGGCGGGCGTGCAGTGGTTTTTCAAAGAAGAAATAAAATCGCACGGCTGGTATACGGCGGACTTGCGCCGCGCTGCTCGCCGTTTCCGCCGGGAAGTGAGAAAGGAGTATGGGCTCGATTTTCTAGTTGACGTCGCCGATCAGCTTTTCAATGGCACCGTGCTGGAAGAGAAAATTGCCGCCGTGTTTTTGCTGGAGAATCTCGACGCCGAGTTTGGCGACCGCGAGTTCGACCGATTCGCGACATGGCTCGACCGCATTAGCAGTTGGGCTGACCACGATGCGCTTGTCCACGACCTGATCGCTCCAATGATCGCCAGCAACCCCGCGCGCGTTAAAATAGTTTTCCGCTGGGCGAAGTCTCCGAACCGCTGGCGTCGCCGTGCCGCCTGTGTGGCGCTGATTCGCGGTGCGCGCGCAAGAATGTTTTTCCCAGAAATCCAGAAGCTCTCCGACTCACTTCTAGCGGATGAAGATGACATGGTACAGAAAGGTCTGGGCTGGCTGCTGCGCGAGACTGCGAAATTCGATGCCAAGCGGACAACTCCCTATCTGATGAAGATTCGCGGTCGCGCTCCACGATTAGTATTGCGAACGGCATGCGAGACGTTGCCTGCGGCAGCTAAGAGAACAATTCTGACCGGCGAAGTTGCATAACAGCGCACCAAGCAACGTCTTCGATCATGCAAGAAATCGTATGGCCGCAGCATGCCGTGGTGGATCCACCAGAATCGATTCACGGGGCTTGTAAAAGGATAGCGCCTTCGCAAACCTCCGATTCGCTCAAATCCACTCCATTGTTTACAATAGAGGTTTGCCCATGGATCTCTCCGCGATTCAATCAGTGCTGCGCGAGCGCAATATCGACGCGTGGCTTTTTTACGATCATCATCATCGCGATCCCATTGCCTATCGTGTTCTGGGGCTGCCTGACGGGCTTATGGTCACGCGTCGCTGGTTCTACTTGATACCGGCGCAGGGCGAACCGGTGAAGCTGGTGCATAAGATCGAAGCAGGGCACCTCGACTCGCTTCCGGGTAGCAAGGTCCAATATTCAGGATGGCAAGAGCTGTTCGACACCCTGAAATCGATGCTCGCAAATCACCGTGACATCGCCATGCAGTATTCGCCGAACAACATCGTCTTCACCATTTCTCTGGTCGATGCGGGGACCATCGAGTTGCTGCGGGGCTTGGGAAAAAACATAGTCAGTTCCGCCGACCTGGTTGCGCAGTTCGAAGCGACCTGGAGTGACGAGCAGATCAAAACGCACTTTGCAGCTCGCGACGCGATTGATGCAATTACCGCCGCGGCTTTCAACGAAATCGGAAAGCGTGCCCGCAACGGTGGAACGACGGAACACGCCATCCAACAGTGGTTCATGGAAGCCTTTCAGCGCGAAAGCCTGCTCACCGATGATCCGCCGATCGTTGCGGCCAACGCGAATGCCGGCAATCCACACTACGAGCCACGCGCCGATCATCCCGTGCCAATTCGCGAGGGCGATTTCGTGCTGCTCGATGTGTGGGGGAAAAAGAATACTCCAGGTGCGGTGTATTACGACATTACCTGGGTTGGATTTGTCGGTAAGGCGCCCAGCGGCCGCATGCGCGAAGTCTTCGAGGTTGTGCGCGAGGCGCGCGACGTCGGCGTGAAGACTGTGATTGACGCCGTCGGCTCCGGGCGCCCGATTGCGGGATGGGAAGTGGATCGCGCTACCCGCGGCTACATCAAGCAGAAGGGCTTCGGAGATTATTTCATTCATCGCACGGGACATTCCATCGGTACGGACGTCCATTCGAATGGCGCCAACATGGATGATCTGGAAATTCACGACGAACGCCACATTCTTCCCAACTCTTGCTTCTCGATCGAGCCCGGCATTTATCTGCCGGAGTTCGGCGTACGCAGCGAGGTCAACGTGCTGGTGCGGCCGAAGTTGGCGGAAGTCACAGGCAACATTCAACGCGAGATCGTAATCATCTGATGGCAAATTCAACCGCTACAAAGACGAAGCCCGAGACGAAGATGGAATCAGCGCAGCCTTCCGCGATGGCCATAATTGCTCCCGTTGCAGGTTGGCTGATTCCGGGGGCCGGACACATCATCCAGAAGCGCTGGATCCGAGGCATCTTGTTGCTGGTCTCGATCGGAACCATGTTCGTGCTCGGCTTGATGATGCAGGGACACATCTACAAGGCGAACGGTGGCGACATTCTCGATATTCTCGGCTTCATCGGAGATTTGGGCGCAGGCGCGTTGTATGTCATCGCGCTTGCCATGAACTGGGGTCTGGGTGCTATCGCTTTCGCCATCGCAGATTATGGAACTAAATTCATGATTGTCGCCGGGCTGCTGAATTTCATTGCCGTGGCTGACGCTTATCACATCGCCATTGGGAAGAAGCAATGAACTCGATTTCCGCCACCCGCTTTCAGTTCGCAGCTAGAACTTTGCGCCGCAAGGTGCAACTATGACCATCCAACTCACACATTTCAGCGCGGCTTTTGTCTTCGCACTTTTTGCTTCCATCGTCTTCGGCATCACGCATCGCGAAACCACGCGCGACATGGTTCGCTACGGCTTGTATTGTTTCGCCATGTTCCTTGGCGGAGTTCTGCTGGCGGGCTGGGCAATGTGGCTGGTGCGGCGCTGAACTCCGGCTTCTAGCTACTAGCTCAAGGTGCCAAGTGGAACGCAATGAGAGGGACAGCACTTTCCTCAAAGCTGGAAGATCTAAGGCCTAGCTAGTAGCCAGCAGCTACGAGCTAGAAGCTGTTCTAACCCTCCCAGACGAACGCATCAAACACGCGCTTCAGATCGAAATTCAGCCGGCGGTAAAGAGCGACGGCTCCAGCGTTGGCTTCGGTCACCGTTAATGACAGCATAGAGAATCCGCGCTTGCGGAGGTTCGCAGAGGTCGCGGCAAGCAACGATTCGCCGATACCGCGCGAGCGATACTCCGGCAGAACACATACCTGAGTGACGTGCCCCACATCGCCGCGTACTCGAGAGCACAGAATTAATCCGATCAGATTTTTCGCTTTGCGATCCACTGCGGCATATGAGGATTCCGCATCAAATAGCCCGCATCCCGGAAAGCGAACGATGTTATTCAAAAAACGCAGCGATCCGCTGAGCGTGTGATATTGGTCGTTGATCTGGGCGTCGACGTGGCCCCGATACGCCGCAGTAATCACCGCGGCCGCAGGTTGATAATCGGCTTCGGTCCAACGGCGAATTTCTACTTCTGGATGCAGGGGCAGCGGCTTGGGAAGGGCATTGCTCAGAGAGAGAACCATGAACAAACGGGGGTGGCGCTGGAATCCCTGATCGAGAAAGGGCCGGGCAACGCTGCCGGCTTGGTGCGCCAACAACTGGGCTTCGACGCGATGAATGCCCGGCGACTGCTGCAGAGTCTCAATCACATGCGTAAGCAGTTTGATTTCAACTTCTCGCGCGTTCGGCAGACGTCCGCCATTCGCAACGAAAAGATCGCCAACCACCCCTTTGCTGCCTTCATATACGAAGAAGCTGTAACCGAAGATCCGGCCGCGTTCGATGGCGGCATACCCGGGAAGGATTTTCGCGTCGACGTAGCGCAGGATCATCTCCGCCGATCCGTTGTAATCCCATGAGAGCATGCTCGACCATGCTCGAGTCTCATCGTCGAGCAGAGGACGCAAATCCACGGAGGAAAAATGCCTGAGGTCGAGAATCTCCACTGGGCTCCTGCAAACTCAGCCAAAAACCTGGGTTTTGTTTGCGGCAGATCTTCGAGTTTAGTGCGTTTCAAGGATGAGAGGCAAACCCTGAACACCGGAAAGTAACATCGATCTTAACGCGTGGCACTTTTTTCCGCTCCGGCAACCCAGTAATAGTCCACGTTCTGTGCGGCATAGTGTCCCAGATAAGAAACGCGGCGGCCACGCACCAATTTCGCAATCTCGACCTGCGAATTTTCAGGCGCCACCAATAAGTGCTCTTCCGCAGGAACGCTGCCCCAGTCGTAATTGAAAGTTAACTGATTACGATAAAAGGTAAGACCGTATTCCAGTTCGCGTCGCACATGATAAACGGCTAGTGGCAGCGGATGGGTCTCGATAGCCGCAATTTCCCGGGCAAGGGGACGCGCGGATAGCGTTTGATCAATCGGCCCGGAGCCCAGCTTCAATACGGCTCCCACTGTAAGTACGACTGGGATCAGAGTGATGAAACGTAACATCCGCAGGCCAGCCTTGCGGGCCAGCGTGAGAGCGATCCCGGCGCAGAGTACAAACGCGACGGCGAGCGCCACCACCATCGGTTGCCCTCCGGGGAGACGATGCTGAGTTACCAGGTAGGCGATCAACAAAGCCGGAACAATCGGAGCTGCCGACAACAAGGCATGCAACACGATCAGAATTCTAGCAACGGGCTGGGCTTCGCTTCGTGCGAGATGCTGGCGCAAATAATCCACCAATAGCAGGCCGCCCGCAGGAATTGCGGGAAGAATATAACCCGGCAGCTTCGATTGTGAGAACGAGAAAAACACAACCGGCACGATCAGCCACCAGCATGCAAAAACACTGAATTGATATTCCAGATCGGGTTGCCCCGCGCTGAGCATTTTTCGTCTTGTCCACCAAACACGAACCGCCGGAACGATGGCCGCGATTACGAATATTGTCCACGGGACCAGCCCCAAAGCCATTACCGGCAGGTAATACCAGAAAGGCTCGGTATGGTGATAAAGATTGTGCGAGAAGCGTCCGAGATTGTGTTCGATGATGAATTCGTGAAGGAAAACTGGGTTGCGAATTTGCACTGCGAAATACCACGGCAACGCGACCGCACAGGATATGAGAAGTCCCGGCGGCCAGAGCGTTTTCAAAAGAAGGCGGAATTCTCGAACCGCGGCCGCGTAGAAAATGATTACGAGTGCGGCGAGAAACGGCGCAATTGGTCCTTTCGCCAGAGTTCCTAAAGCAATGGAGCAATAAAAGATCGCAAGATAGAGTTTTTTTCCGTTTTCGCGCCAGGACCACCATCCGAGCATTGCAAACGTGAAAGTTGCGGCCAGAGCCGTGTCCATCGAGGCCGCTCGCGCGTAGCCGACGATTCCAGCCGAAGAGGCCGTGATCAGAGCGCCATCAAGTTCGGACCCCGGTCCGAACCGCCGTAGAAAGAAATAGACCGCCAATACCAAGAACGTCGCGTCGAGTGCCGAAGGTAGGCGCGCGGCCCAGTCACTCACGCCGAACATTTTGTACGCGAGCATAGCTTGCCAGTAATAAAGCGGCGGTTTTTCCAGCCAAGGCTGCCCCCCGAGCACGGGTGTAACCCAATCGTGGCGTTCAATCATTTCGCGCGCCACCTGCGCGTAACGGGGCTCATCGGCTCCGATCAATCCGAACTGCCCGAGCCCGTACAAAAACAGAAAAACGCAAAAACCCGCAAGCAGGAGCACGTCGGTGCGGGTGCGATTGGTCATGGGAGGCGGAAAGGCCTCAAGGTTCAGAGGTTTCAAGATTTCAAGGTTTCATGTTTTCAAGCTTTCAAGGTTTCCGCCGGCAAAAGTCACGTCGGACGAATTGACTCTCGAAACATTGGAACCTTGAAACATTGAAACCCGATGTCGATTCATTGTACGGAAGGACCGCGGTGCAGCATTTCCAGAACCTGACGGACAGCCTGGGCCAGCGGCCCATCCACAGAACAACCGCTGGCGCACTCATGGCCGCCGCCCCCAAAGCGCTCGGCTACTCGGGCCACATCGAGCTGGCCCTTGCTGCGCAGGCTCACTCGAAAGCGTCCCTCGGGAAGTTCGCGGAAGAAGGCGGCGACGTCAACTTCTCCGATCGAAAGCACGTAGTTCACTAAACCTTCGCAGTCTTCTTCTTTGGCTTCGCAACGATCCATTTGCGCCTGAGTTACCCAGGTCCAGCCGACGTGGCCCTCGGTGTTGAGGTTGCGGAGAGCTTCGCCCAGCAGCCTCATCTTGGCCACCGAATGCGCAAAATAAATGCTGCGCGCGCAGTGCGAGGGATCTGCGCCGGCGAGAACTAACTCCCGTGCCAGAGCGAAGGTATGCTCGTTCGTTCCTTGAAACATGAACGAGCCTGTATCCGTCATGAGCGCGGTGTAAAGACAGGTAGCAATTTCCGGCGAGAACGGAGTTCCCGCCTCACGCGCCAGCCGAAAAACCATCTCCCCAGTAGCAACAGCGTGCGGATCGATCCAGTTGACGTCCGCGAAGGGCCGGCCGCTGACGTGATGATCGATGCTGATCAGGAAGCGGTTTTCCAAACCTTCCAGACGCGTGCGGTGAATGCTGTCGCACTCGAGAATGATTGCCGCATCATAATTGCCGGCGACGCGATCGGCCTGTAGCACCTGATCGGCGAACGGGAGAGCACGATAGATGCGCGGTACGCCATCGTGCAGTACTACGTCGGCCTGCTTCCCCATCGAGCGCAAAACCTGACAGCACGCCAGCGCCGATCCAATGGCGTCGCCATCGGGCCGCGCGTGCGACGTAAGCACGAACCGGTCGCGCTGCTCGATTTGCTGGAGAACGTCTTGCAGCATACTTCTACACCTTCTTCTCGTTCGATCCGGTGCGTGCTTTCATTCTCTTTTTCGCGCGCATCAACAACTCCTCCACGCGCGCTTTTTCCCGCTCAGAGCGATCCAGCCGGAAATACAATTCCGGCGCGCGCCGTAACCGAAGACGCTCGACCAGTTCATGCCTTATATATTCCTTGGCGGCGAGCAGGCCTTCGAGGCTTCGGTCCGCCTCCTGATCGTCGCCGTCCACATCCACCAGTACCTGCGCCGAGCGACCGTCATCGGCCACGTGCACCGCAGTCACACCGACCAGCCCAATGCGCGGGTCGGCCAATTCCCCTTCCACCAGAGTTTCTATTTCCTCGCGCAAGGCTTCGCCCAACCGTCCGCGATGATATTTGAGCCCACGCTTCTCCACCGTTCACCTCGAAGTAAAACGCATGAGAATATCAGAAAATCGACCACCGGTGTTGGCCGGAAAGTGTTATTGTCTCGCACAAACGCAGGTTGGAGGTAAGTACAGAGGTAACAAGGGGATGGGGCGGATGTGGCATCGCTAGCTTCAGCGAACGACTAGCTGAAGCGTCCGGTCTCGACTCCCGTGATCGCAACCGGGCGGATGTGACCCTTAGCATCGTGCAGCCAAGTCATCACGCTCTTCGGCGGAGTAAAGACCTGATCGAACGGAAGGCCCGTCATCAATGAGAGCAGCTTCGCAAAGTCTGGCTGGTTCCAGTCGTCAAAGATCGGCTTCTTCGACATCCCCTGAAGTGGGTTCTGCACAACTTGAACGTAATCTGGCGACTCGAACAGCATGAACTTCGGCACTCGATTCACCAGCGAAGCAGAGTAGAAAAACGCTGCACTAAGTTCTGTGAACTGGAGCGGATGCAGTTTGTATTTTTGAAAGCGTCTCCAGAAGACATCTTTCGAATCTCGCTGTGCTCCTCCGTCTTGTAGTGCAGCAAGAATGCCAACCTCGCCGATCCTGACGGCTAGCGTCTTCATGTGGAGAGAATCCCGAAAATCCCAGTGGAGCTTCTTGTCATCAGGCGGTTTTATTTTGAACACGAAAATCGATGCAGGCGTACCCGTTTCGAACCTGAATGGAAGTCGTGCCGCCTGTAAGAAGAGGTGGTGCAGCGAGAAGGTCTTTAGCAGATTTTTGTCGGTGATCTTCGTTTTGCTTCCCGACTTCCTGTCTCTCACCAAGAACAATTCTTTGTAGAGCAGCCCGTAGAAGATTTTCCCGAGCCATAGAAAAAGCGTCATCGGGCCGAGTGCCGCGACGGCTTTGTAGCCCTTCAGCGTTGCAGCCTCTACTTCTTTCTCGATGAGGCTGAGATGTTTTCCATTGCAGTCGAGGCAACACGGGATCGTCAGGCTCCTGTAAGCAATCTCGGTTCCGTTGAGCAGAGTGAGTCTCTGATTCCAGAGCGAGAATCGATGTTGCAGCCACTTCGGAAATACGTGCTCATCAGTCCCATTTTCCAGGGTGAGTCGCCGTCCACAGAGGAAGCAAGTGGAACGTCCGAAGCGACGGCGCTCCACGGCGTGAAAGAGGGTTCTTGAATCGGATTTCGCTGGACCGTTTTTCATTGCTTGTGCAGACTCATCTGCTTCCGTCGGCCGCGCCTCTAGATATATTCAACAAACGAATCCGTGATTTCCGCGCCGTGGTTGTTGGCAATGCGGGTGGCCTGCCGTTCGACATTCTTCATTAGTCCATCGAGATAGTCGCGGGAATCGGAGATGCTGACGACGCCAATGGTGGCGCGATTCCACAAGCCGCTGGCTTCGAGCTCAGCGACGGAGACATTAAAGCTGGCGCGCAGGCGGTCTTTCAAGCTGCGCACGACTTGACGCTTGTCCTTCAGCGATTGCGCAGCTTCGATGTGAAGTTCGAGGGTGAGGAAAGCGATCATGAATCAGTGGCCAGTGGTCAGTTGCCAGTAAAATCGCTAGCGCGTCACACATTGGTTTTACTGGCCACTAACCACTGAACACTGGCCACTGATTTCAAGCCATTGCTTCGGCGGCGATGCGCTCGGTGGCGAAGGCTTCGATCACGTCGCCGACTTTGATGTCTCCATAATTAGATATGGAAATGCCGCATTCCATGCCGTTCGTGACCTGGCTGGCATCGTCCTTGAAGCGGCGCAGCGATCCCACCTTGCCCTTGAAGACTTGCACATTGTCGCGCAGCAGGCGAACTTCGGAGTCGCGCTTGATCAAGCCGTCGCTCACGCGGCAACCAGCCACGGTCCCAACCTTCGGAATGCGGAAAACATTGAGCACCTCGGCACGGCCCTGGTAAGTTTCCTTGATGGTGGGCTCGAGCAAGCCGGTCATGGCGCGCTTGATCTCATCCTGAAGTTCGTAAATGATCGAGTGCAAGCGGATGTCAACTTTTTCCTGCTCGGCGATTTCCTGCGCCTTACGCTCTGGACGCACGTTGAAGCCAATAATGATCGCGTTTGACGCCGATGCCAGCAGCACATCGGTTTCGGTAATCGCGCCCACGCCCGACCGCAGCAACTTCAGGCGCACCCTGTCGTTTGACAGCTTGGTGAGCAAATCGGTAATCACTTCGACTGAGCCCTGCACATCGCCCTTGAGAATCACATTCAGTTCTTTGGTACCAGCAGCCTTAATCTGCTCAGCCAATCCTTCCAGCGACACGCGGGAACTCTTGGCCAGTGCGGCTTCGCGCGATTTTTGCTCGCGGTACTCGGAAATGCCGCGAGCTTTGTCGCGATCAGCGACAACCACGAATTGATCGCCAGCCTGCGGCAGAGCCTCGATGCCAATAATTTCTACCGGGGTTGAAGGCGGAGCCGTCTGCAACTGCGCGCCACGATCGTCGAACATCGCACGCACTTTGCCGTATACGTTGCCGACTACAAAATTGTCGCCCGCGTTCAGCGTTCCATTCTGCACCAACACAGTGGCCACGGGACCCCGTCCGCGATCAAGTTTCGCTTCCAGCACTACGCCAGTCGCCGCGCGCTCCGGCGTTGCCTTTAGCTCGCCGAGGTCTGCGACGAGGCAGATCATTTCCATCAGCAGATTCAGATTCGTTTTCTTCTTCGCGGAGACGTCGACGAACACAGTCTTTCCGCCCCACTCTTCGGGAACCAATCCACGATCGGCAAGCTGCTTTTTGACGCGGTCGGGCAAGGCGTCCGGCTTATCGATTTTGTTTACCGCGACGATGATGGGAACTTCGGCGGCATGCGCGTGATCGATGGCTTCGAGCGTCTGCGGCATGACACCATCGTCGGCCGCGACCACCAGCACAACGATGTCGGTGGCCTTTGCACCGCGGGAACGCATACGCGTGAAGGCTTCGTGACCAGGGGTATCGAGGAAAACGATCTCGCGTCCGAAAGCCGGCGATTCCTTGTCGGTAATTCGGACTTTATAGGCGCCGATGTGCTGCGTAATGCCTCCAGCTTCGCCTTCGGCAACATTGGTCGTTCGAATGGAGTCGAGCAGCGTCGTCTTGCCGTGATCGACGTGGCCCATGATGGTGACCACGGGCGGACGCACGCCAGTCTCAGGAGCGGACTCTTCTCCGGCTGCGGCCGCATCAATTTCTTTCGCTGTCTGCTCTTCGAATGTGATCACGTTGGTATCGGCGCCGAAGAAGCGCGCCATTTCGCTGGCGAGTTCCGCGTCGAGCGTCTGATTAATCGTGGCGAAGACGCCTTTGGAGAGCAGGCGCGAAATCAGATCCTTGGCGCGAATCTCGAGCTTCTCCGCCAGATCTTTCACGCTGATGCCTTCCGTTATCGTGATGCTGCGCGTGATCGGCTGCGGCTCATTCGACACCACCAGGCGCGGAGGCGGTGTGTACCCCTTCATCGGGCCTTCTTTTACACCGCGCGGAACATAGCGCTGGCCCGGCCTTCGCGCAGGAGCGCCCGCACGGCTGCCCGGCCGCGTGGTTCCTGGAGGGGGAAGCGCCGGACCGACGCCCAACGGACGCGCCCCAGCGGGCGACTGCCGAGTGGGATGCATCGGTCTGCGCTCGCCAGGACGGAGCGGCGGCCGCGCTCCTGGCGCTGCTGAGCCCGCAGACGGCGGACGGCGTTGGAAGATGGGCTGGCCAGGCACGGGACGCCCAGGAGCAGGACGCATCGCGCCGCCGATTGGAACCCCAGGCTGCACCGGCGGCGGAGCCGGTCGCACAGGAGCCTTATAGACCGGCCTTGGCCCGGTTTGCGGAACGATCATGCGGGGCACCGGAGGTGGCGGCGCAGACGACCGAGGAGCAATCGGTGAAGCGCTTGCCGATACAACCGGAGGTGCTGCCGCAAGTGGAACCGGCGTCGGGGGCGCGGTTGGACGCGTTGGTGGAGCAGACGCTGGCGCTGATGCAACTGGCGACGACGGAACTGGTGACGAAGCTGACGGAGGTGCGACCACCACACGTGCGGGAGTAACCGCCGCAGGCGATGCACTGACCGAAGCGGGGGCTGCGGGCTTCGTCGGCGGAGGTGCAACAGTGCTCGGTCGACTTACAACTGCGGGTGGCGCGGTTGCAGGCTTTTCTATCGGAGCCTGCGTTACTGGCGGCGCTGCTGGACGCGGCGCTGCCGGTGGCGCCACAGCTTCCTTCCGTTGCGTAATCGCCTTTAACACATCTCCGGGCCGGGAAATGTGAGACAGATCGATTTTGGTTTTGATTTCTTCTTCGCCGCGAGCCCCGCGTGAACCGGACTTACCTGCCGAGGACGAACCGTCTGCCGAGGAGCGGATGTATACCCGCACTTTCTCCGCTTCGTGCTCTTCCAGAGAACTGGAGTGCGTCTTCTTTTCAGTCACTCCTACCAGCGGAAGTGTATCGAGGATAGCTTTGCTCTTAACTTCCAGCTCCCTGGCAAGATCGTTGATTCGAACCTTACTCATCCGGCCTTTCGTTTCTCCGCGTTGTAGTTAGGTCTTCATTGCGACCTCACGGAGTCAATTTCTTTAGTCCCACGCCGTCGAACTCATGCCAGCGTGCCATGATTATTCTGTGGTTTTGGAAGCGGATTTTTCTTCCGGAGCAGTCTGCTCATCGAAATGTTCCGCCTGACCTTCGTTGTGGTCTGCCGCAGTTGCATGTGGCTCCGCTGCGGCTTCCGCTGCCGGTCCACCTTCCTCTGCGATCGCACTTTCTTCGCTTGCAACTTCCTCGCTGGCGGCCATATCAGCCACAACATCGCCCGCTTCAGAAGATTCCACCGCCTCGCCTTCAGCGGCCGCTTCGCCTTCAGCCACACCCTGATCAAGTCTGGCAAAGTAATTATTCACCGCCAGACTTATTTTTTCCACCGTCTTCGGCCCAATGCCTTCAATCGCCTCAAGCTGTTCCGGCGTCATATCGGCCAAGGCTTCCACGGTGGTCACTCCTGCAGCACTCAACTTCTCCACCAACCCATCGCCGAGGCCAGGCACCTTCTCGAGCGGCGTAGAAGTTTGCGGCACCATCGCCGACATCTGCTGCTCCACTTCCTGCCGCTTCTCCTCTTCGCTCTTGATGTCGATCTTCCAACCCAGCAGCTTCGCCGCAAGCCGGACGTTTTGCCCCTTCTTGCCGATGGCAAGGGAAAGCTGACTGTCGTCCACCACCACTTCCAGATGCTTGCCTCCGGAATCGACTACGGTCACCTTGCTTACTTTCGCCGGCTGCAGCGCTTTTTCGGCGAACGTCACTGCGTCTTCGTGATATTCGATAATGTCAATCTTCTCTCCGTGCAGTTCGCGAATGATCGACTGCACGCGCATTCCCTTCATGCCTACGCACGCGCCGACCGCATCTACGTCTTTATCTTTGGACATCACCGCAATCTTGGTGCGTTCACCAGCCTCGCGGGCAATGGCGCGAATCACCACCGTGCCGTCATAAATCTCCGGCACATCGGTCTGGAATAAATGTTGCACAAGGTCTGGGACGGCTCGAGATACGACTACGCCCGGTCCCTTGGAAGCCTTCTCCACGCGCGCAATCACCACCCGCACCCGTTCGCCGATCGCAAAAGACTCCAGACGCGATTGTTCTTTGCGCGGCATGCGTGCTTCCGCCTTACCGATGTCGAAAATCACATCCGGACCTTCGACGCGCTTCACCGTGGCGTTCACCACTTCGCCGACGCGTCCGATGTATTCGTTGTAGACCGTGTCGCGCTCCGCTTCGCGCACTTTCTGGAAGATGACCTGCTTCGCCAATTGCGCCGCAATCCGGCCAAGAATGCCTTCGGTAACTTTTGGAATGCGCAACTCTCCGCCAATTTCCAGGTTCGGATTGGATTTGCGCGCATCTTCCAGCGTGATCTGCAGCGCGGGATCCTCCACCTGCTCAGGCGTCTCCACCACAGTCTTCACTGCGTAGGCGTTGATCTTGCCTGTCTCTTTGTCCAATTCGGCGCGCAGATTTTCCTGCGTCTTGTAGTACTTCCGCGTCGCCATCACGATGGCATCTTCCACCGCGGTCACCACAATCTGCGGGTCAATCCCTTTTTCGCGGCTTAACGCATCGATCGTGTTGTAGAGCTCACTTGCCATAAGAATGATTCCGTTACGAAGCCTGCCGCGTTACAGGTTTCAAAGTCTCAACGTTGCAAGGTTTCAAAACCGTATCGATCGCGATCTTCAACTTTGAAACCTTAGAAACTATGAAACCTTGAAACCATTTTCAAATTTCCGGCACCAGATTCGCCTTCTCCACATTGGCGAATTCAATTCCAATCTTCTGCCCTTGATCTGCCGCCGCACTCATTTTCTTGCGCGACTTCTTACTGGACACGCTCAGATCGAGTGTCAGCCGACCTTCGCTAAAACTTTCCAGACGGCCTTCGAAAAACCGGTTGTTGTTTACCGGCTGCCGAGTCATCACCTTCATCCGACTGCCGGTAAAGCGCGCAAAGTCTGCCGCTCTCGTAAGCTTCCGATCCAACCCTGGCGACGAAACCTCCAGGGTATAGCGACCCGGTATGGCATCCTCGACATCGAGAATGGTCCCAAACTCGCGGCTGAAGTTGGCGCAGTCTCCGTGTGTCACACCCGCCAGCGGATCGCCGCTCGCTGCTCCGGGTTTGTCCAGAAACACGCGCAGCATGCGGGCCTGACCACTTCCAAGCAACTCCACTTCGACGACTTCAAGCCCGCTGGAAGCGGCTACCCGCTCCGCTATCTCTCGTACTCGATCAAGCTCAAGTGCCATGCATCCAATAACTTGCGGCCATCTCGCCAGCGTATTCCTCTGTAACTAAAAAGTGGGCTTGCGCCCACTGGTGTGCCTCGCCAAATGCTGGTACTACACAACAGTTCTCAGTTCTCTAATATACGCCCGAAAGGGGACAAAAGACAAACGCTGCGGACGCCGGTAGTGGTGCCGTTTGATTTCCACAGGCGTTAACGCCCGTCTGCCAAATGCGCTAGACTGCGATCATGCAGAAGCGCAAACTCAGGATCGTCAAGAAATCCCCTCCGCCTGTCATCGGAGTATGCGAGCGCTGCAATGCTCAATTCAAATCCAGCCTCTCGTTCGGAAGCGCTGACGACATCCAAACGCAGTTTGAAGCCCACAAGTGCAAACCGGTGGACAGCAGCCAAAACGCCCTGCGCATCGTCCGTGAATCCACCGAAGACAAATAAATCTCGCCGATCTGCTATCATGGGATCGAACGAATGTTGCATGAGTTTATCCTCTGTGATTTCCTCAGTACCTTCGTAACTTGTTGCATGCTATACTCGTCGCTCAAATGGAGTTAGTAGCAACGCTGCCGGGAGACTCCAATATGCTGCAACCAGAGCGCTCATTCCATCTGCCAATGATGCTCACGTTCTTGGAAAGCAAGAACGGACATCATGCCGTGCATTCGCTCGACTTCGACATCGTTTCCGTCGCCGATAGCGAAGAAGTGGCTTGGAGCAAGCTGCGTCTTGCCGTAAAAACGTATGTAGAATTTGGGCTGAGCAAGGGGTGGAAAAATCATATCGTGTTCAATGCCCCGCAGGAATGCTGGGATAAAATTACGCCCGAACTGACCTCCCGCATCATGGAGTCCATCACCTTGGGCGACACGGAAACGAAGGTTATCGCGGTAAATGAGCCCAAGCATTCAAATCTCCGCGCTACTGGCTAGTCTGCAAAAGCAGGCAAAAGTAAAAGTAGCCGAGACCCGACACCTAGAGAACGGCATAGAAGTAAAAATTCTGGTTGGCACCCTTCCCATTTTCCCCCATGGACAGCGCCCCACTTGGTATCCGCTTGTAATCCTTCCCGGTCAAGAAGTGGTTGATATGCGCGAAGTGGAGGCGATTCTGCGTCACTTCTGGAACGCCCAGATTAACCTGTCACCCACGAAGGCCATAAAGCACAGCAAGGCCGCCCTTAAGCGCAAGTAGCCGCTTCATTGTTCCTCGTATTTCAAAATCTTCTCTTGCATCGCTAGAAAGTGCTCGTACTTCAAGAGCACAGCCAGCGGTTTGTCGTTGTCCTGAATCACCAGCGTCTTATCGAGTTCCCGTAACTGAGTGACGTTCAACGCCCGTAAGCGGCTGATTCCCACATGCTGCACGCTTGGGTCAAGATACGGAATAGAAACCTGATTTGCTTTTGCCATGGGATTATCCTTTGAGTGCTTTCAAGACCAGCGCCTTGTCCACTCGCGCATTCGGTTTCTTCTCAGGTACCAAGCTGCACAATTCCGCCAGTGTCCAAACGTGATCGGTTAAACCCGCTTCCATCGCCGGGGTCACGCGCAACGTCGTATGCACGCGGCAGAAGTTGTAGTGAAAGAAGTACAGAGCAACTTGGTGCGCGTGATTTTCGAATTTCTTACTGAATCCGTTTGTCAGCCTCGTAAAACGCCGCATCCCCATTCTCATCGAAAGGTTCTGCCGCTCCACATAGCTAGTGGAGATATGCTTTGAATTGGGCGTGCCGCTCAAGACTCCCGTTCGGCATCCGATGCAGGTTGCGGGGCTGTAGCGCGATTCGCCGTCACTTGACGCGCCATAGATTTTCACCAGCATCGCATAGTCAATCTCAGAGCCGAACGCATCCTCTACCGCGTCCGCATACACGCGATGGCCGTCTGTCGTTAACTGAATCCGATTGGCGATCCGCGAAGCAACGTCCTGCATGAATGCGTGAGCCGTTGTTGCTCCACGATCCCCAAGCATGTAAGAGATAATCAGCTTGGAATCGGCGTCAATCGCCGTCCACGTCCAGCAGTCTCCCGCGCCCTGTTCCATCTGTTCCATCGTCACGTTCTTTTGCTTGGCATAGATGAACGACCAAACCTCATCGCATTGCGCCCTTGCCACGCGAAGATTGCGCACGTTCTCATCGTGATAGGCAGCACAAGCGCACCCGGCATCTTCGAGCAGACGAAGGACAGTGTGTTTGCCCACAGAGAGCATCCGACACGTCGCGTTGATTGAGTTTCCTTCGATCAAGGCCGCTATGATCTGAGTCCGCTTGGCTATGTTTAGCTGGTTCATTGCCGTTCCCTGACATGCCTAATATACGGCACTATAACGGCAATTGTCAAGCAGTATTTAGACTCTAAAGAGTTTTTTTATGATATTCTTTATGCCTATGCTACCATCCACAAGACAGGCGACGAAAACGACGACTCCTAGTATTACTAAGATCGCCATATCCCTATCTAGATCATGCATGATCTTCGCACGTCGTATATCGCTGTCCGTATAGGGGTCTATGTTGTTGCCGCCTGACATCGTCGCCAAGCTCCATGAATGCGCCACACAGAACTTCATTGCGGCGAGAGATAGCTGGTTCGTTTGGCTGTCACGCTCTACTAAGTGCGTTGTGATCGGCCTGATACTGGAGTTGCCTGAATTGGCGTATGAAACCATAGGCTTTGCCAGAAACAGAATCGAGCGACTCAGGTACCAAATTATCCTTCTCGAAGATCGGCTTGAAAAAGCGAAGCTCGCTGCGTTTTTCGGCTGGTTCTTAATAGTTGCTGGCGTGGCTGGCGAATGGTACGCAGGAACGAAAATAGATGATCTCAGTGCAAGAATCCAAGGGTGCAACGATGCCAAATTAGTAGAGGTGACCGAAGAAGCTGGCAGTGCGAAAGATTCTGCGAAAGAGGCACGGGACGCGGCAAAGGAAGCGAAGGACATATCTGGGAAAGCCGTTGCTGAATCATCATCGGCTATGACCATCGCTAGTGGCGCGAGAGGGGAAGCAGATTCCTTTGAGCAGGACATTATCAGACTCAAGAAGCAAATGGCATGGCGCTCCGTAACGCCGGAGTGCCGAGCGGAGCTGGAAGCTAAGCTGAAGCCGCTGGGCGGCCAAAAAATAGACTTTTTCTTGCTTCCGAACGATCCAGAAATCGATTTCATCGCCGCGCAGGTTGCTAATGCTCTGGAGGGCTGGCAGGTTGTGCCGTTCCAACCAATCCAAGGAAGTCTGCTTGGGATGGCTGTGGAGTTTAATCCAAACGATAAGGCCGCATCCGCACGTGCCGCCACTCTCGTATCGCTTCTACGGGCGAAACCCTGCGAATTTGTCATTAGAGGCCCGATCCCGTCTTTACCGAGAGAGCCTAAGCAAGAGCCAGCATATTTCGGAATGGAAGGTGCAAAGCCGGATGCCTCAATCCGACTGACAATCGGTAAGAAGTGAATTGCCAATCCGCATAGCAAGGCGAGTGCCAAGCATAGAGCCTGTGGATGCCAAACGGCACCACTACCCGGACGCCCTAGTAATCTCGAATTGTTTTTACATTTTGTTGACGAAGACCCTGCTCGAACGGTCTAAAATCCGCACGATTTCGTTTCCAGCACGACCCGACGGGCGTAGTATTTGAGTTGTTCTTGCGATCAAGTGGATTCTGCAGCCATCGCTGGGAATTCAAGAAAAAAGGCGGAGTTGTTCTAGCTCCTTTAGAAATAAAACTCCTAACTCATGTGACCTACTACATTAGAGAACGCCATCTGTCCAACCGCTGGTCGATACTGGTGGGCCTCTTGCTTTGCCAGTTTTTCGTGTTGATTCCCGTCGCGCGTGGGCAGCGTCCGGGAGGCGGACAAGGCATAGGCGCAGGAAATATAGAACTCCGCACGATCGAGGTAGACAAGAACAACTGCGAGAATCTGAGTCTAATGCTCACCGTGTTAGACGACAGTAAAGCTCATCTCGACCGTGAGTCGGTTGCAAAGCTGCACGATCAAAAGAGGGACTCCACAGTTTGGCAGACTTTGCCGAAAGACTCCGAGCCGAGGATTTGCATCATGGATTTTGGAGATTACGACCTTGAGGTCAGCGCGGTCGGCTACCTGACTGAGCATAAGGAGCTGCACGTCACCGGAACAATTGACACCGTGAAGGTAGAAGTGACCCTGCATAAGGATCCGACAGCTGTCAATCTGAGCGCCGCCGACGATGCAATCCCCAAGAACGCGCGCAAGGACGCTAAACGTGCGGTTGACGCGCTAAAGTCCGCGAATTACAAGGAGGCGCAGAGTCGGCTTGACAAGGTTTACAAAGTCGCTCCGTCCAGCGCACAGATAAGTTTCCTGTACGGATATCTGTTCATGCAGCTTAAGAATCTGGATAAGGCTGAAGCTTACCTGAGTCGCGCCGCGAGTTTAGACCCGCGTAGAGTGCAGACACTCACCTTGCTGGGCCGGGTGCAATTGCAACGCGAACATTACGAAGATGCACGTAAGACATTGGAGCAGGCAGTTGGAGCCAACTCCCAGGACTGGATCGCACATAACCTGCTCGCAGATGCTTGTCTGAGGCAGAAGGAATACCAAAAAGCACGCGAACAAGCTCAGCTTGCCATCGATGAGGGCAAGAGTGCTGCAAGCGCGGCGCAATTGACCTTGGGACAAGCCCTGGCAAATGTCGGGCGCGACCAGGAGGGTTTACTGGCGTTGAATACCTTCCTGCAAACCAATCCGAAGAATCCAGTAGTCCCGCAAGTGCAGGCCTTGATCGCTACGATCGAGAAGCGCGACTCCGGCACGGCCGGGAATGCGGAGATGCAGCTCGGCGCCGATCTCGTTCTCGCCGCTTCGGAACCCTCGCTGCCCCCGAGTGCATGGGGACCGCCAGGAGTAGATGACGTAAAACCCACAGTTGCAGCAGGCGTTACCTGCCCGGCCGCGCAAGTGCTGGATATGTCGGGTATCCGTGTCAAGCAGTTCGTAGATAGCATGGCCCAATTTTCAGCCGTTGAAGATCTAGTGCACGAACAACTTGATCCTGTTGGCAGTCCGATCACCAAGGAAACTCGTAAGTTCGACTACGTCGCATCGATCACGGAGGAGCGTCCCGGCTTTTTAGCGGTCGACGAATATCGCAACGATCGTTATGGAGTTCCTGATCTTCCCGACCATATCGCCACTACGGGCTTTGTAACCCTGGCGCTGGTTTTTCATCCCGACATGCGGGATAACTTCCAAATAACGTGTGAAGGCTTGGGCCAATGGCGGGGGCAGGCGGCCTGGCTCATGCGCTTCCAGCAACGCGAAGACAAGCCGAATCGTCTCTTGAATTATATGGTGGGCACGGAAGCCTACAGGGTTGACCAGAAGGGCCGTGCCTGGATCAATGCCGACAACTTTCAGATTGTGCGCATCGAGTCCGAATTAGTGAACCCCGTGCAGCGGCTCTCGGTCCAACATCAGGTCGCTGAATATGGCCCCATTCACTTCCAGAAGAAGGACATCGATCTGTGGCTGCCTCAGAGTGCTGATCTTTTTTTCGAGATCAATCGGCACCGCTATCATCGACGGCACAGCTTTGATCATTACATGCTGTTCTCTATCAATTCGGAAGAAAAGCCGGGAGTAATCAGGAATGGGCTAAACACTAGTCCCGTCCAAAATCCGTGATATCCGTGATATCCGATCCCTCCGCCGAAAACGCCCTTCCTATGGTCCGCGCGCTCCCCCAAGAACGTCCGAAGACATGACTCTCATTTGCCTCAATGCGCTGCGCTCTCTAGAATAATAGTTTCACTCCGCATGGCCGCGAGAATTGCAATCTTATGATTCATTTTCCCGTTCCCGAAGCTCTCACCTTCGATGACGTTCTCCTTTTACCAGCGCGCTCCGATGTGATTCCCGCGACCGCCGCTACTTACACTCAACTCACCCGCAATATAGGCCTGAACATTCCTATCGTCAGCGCTGCCATGGACACCGTGACCGAATCGCACATGGCGATTGCGCTGGCGCAGCAGGGAGGCCTCGGCATCATTCATCGCAACCTGACCATCGAGCAGCAGGCGAATGAGGTCGACAAAGTGAAGCGCTCGGAAAGCGGCATGATCGTCGACCCGGTCACGATGTCGCCCACCGACAAGGTTAGCGACGCGCTGGAAGTCATGCGCAAGTACAAAATCTCGGGTGTGCCCGTCACCCAGCATGGCAGGCTCGTCGGCATTCTCACCAACCGCGACCTGCGCTTCGAGACCCGTTTCGATATCCCTATCGATCGGGTGATGACAAAGAAAAACCTTATCACTGTACCGGTGGGCACAACACTCGAAGACGCCGAAGAGATTCTCCACGAGCACCGGGTAGAAAAACTGCTCGTCGTCGATGACAAATACAACCTCAAGGGATTGATTACCGTAAAGGACATCCAGAAGAAGTTGAAGTATCCCAATGCAGCTAAGGATTCTCAGGGACGCCTGCGCGTAGGCGCGGCGATTGGCGCAACCGGTGACTTCCTGGAGCGCGCTCAGGAATTGGCGGAAGCTAAAGTGGATGTGTTGGCGATCGACAGCGCACATGGACACTCCACAAAAGTGCTCGACGCCGTGAAAGTCGTAAAGTCGAAGCTGCCCGAGATGCAACTGCTGGCGGGCAACGTCGCCACCTTCGACGGTGCCTGTGAGTTGGCTCGCGCGGGAGCCGACGGAATTAAAGTGGGCATCGGCCCCGGCTCGATCTGCACCACGCGTGTGGTTACTGGCGCAGGCGTACCCCAGATCACTGCCATCGCCGAAGCCTTCCGCGCCACAAAAGACGCTGGCATCCCCATCGTTGCCGACGGCGGAATTAAGTATTCCGGCGACATCACGAAGGCTCTAGCCGCTGGCGCAAGCGCGGTGATGATCGGCTCACTGTTCGCCGGCACCGACGAAAGTCCGGGTGAATTGATCCTTTATCAAGGCCGCTCTTTCAAATCGTATCGAGGCATGGGCTCGATCGGCGCCATGGCACAAGTTTCCAGCGAGCGTTATTTTCAGAGCACGGAAGGTGATTCTTCGGCTGCCGTCTCTTCCAGAGATGGCGAGTCCAATCGCCTGGATAAACTCGTTCCTGAAGGCATCGAAGGCCGCGTTCCCTACCGTGGTTCGGTCGCCATGATCGTCCATCAGATGGTTGGAGGATTACGGTCAGGTATGGGCTACTGCGGGTGCGCTACCATTGCCGAACTGCTGCAGAAAACTCGCTTCGTGCGCATCAGTGGCGCCGGGCTGCGCGAGAGCCACGTTCATGACGTCATGATTACCCGCGAGGCTCCCAACTATGGCGTCGAGTAGCTTCTGTGGGGACAGCCGCCCCCGGCTGTCCAGGCGGGCGCAGCTCGGCGGTGGCGCTCCGGCTTGAAATCCGAACGGCAGAACCTTTTGAAGGCGTGGATCGCCGCGATCCTCTGGCTCATCGTGATCGCCATCGAATCCAGTGCCCTGCTTTCTTCTCACAATACTGGTCGCATTCTTTATCCGCTTCTGCATTTCCTCTTCGGCCTGGACTGGGAGCGCTTTGAAGACTGGCACTTTTACATTCGTAAAGGGGGCCACGTCGTTGGCTACGGCATCCTGAGCGTCTTACTTTTCCGCGCCTGGCGCGCCACTCTGCCTGCCATATCTAACGTAAATTGGACTCTGCGCTGGTCTGCCATCGCAATTCTTGGGACTGCAATCGTAGCCAGCCTCGATGAATGGCACCAGAGCTTCATCCCATCACGCACCGGAAGATGGCAGGATGTGGTTCTCGATACTTGCGCCGGAATCGGAGCACAGATACTTATTCTGCTGTGGTGGAAAAGTTTTGGTAAGAATACGGCTTCGGGTTCCTAGTCTCCGTCGAAGCCTACCCAGGATACGAATGATCTAGACGCCAAACTCTACCGTGTGAAGAGTCTTTGAAAAGGCGCGGCTTCATGAGCCCAGCTGTGAGAGTCTTTGAAAGGGCGCGGCTTGAGCCGCGCCGCTATGGCGCTATTTAAGATGCGGGCTTTAGCCCCTGAGGAGAACTTTGCTTCTGGGGTCTCCCGCCCTGCAACACTCCCGCCGCGACCAGCGCCAGCGCCGCCGAAAAGTAAAACGGAATCGCCGCGCCGTAATGCTTCCACAACTCTCCAGTGATTAAGCTGGCGGCCAGAGTAGCCACGCTGGTCACGAAGAAATAAATTCCCAGAGCGCGGCCGCGCACGTGTTCGGGAACACTCTCTACCACCAGAGCCTTCAGCACAGGCTGCGTGAGAGCGTAATAGAAGCCATAAGTTGCCATCGCAAGCCATATGGCTATCGTGGATGTCGCGCGCGCAAAAATGAAATAGACGGCAGCAAAAATCGCATACCCAATAGAACCCACCATCCGCCGCGAGACGTGATCGCTGAACCATCCAGCCGGCCAGGACGCAAGCGTATACGTAATGTTGAAGACCAAGCCAAGCAGAGGCGCGAGCGACACGCGTATCCCGACGTTTTGCGCGCGCAGAATGAGAAACATGTCGCTCGAGTTCCCAAGGGAAAACAGTGTTACCGCAACCAAAACGAAGTAGAAGGATGCGGGCAAGTTGACCCACCCTCCTGGAGACGACGTCGCACTCACCTTAAGTTCCTTACGTGTGGGGACAGCCGCCCCCGCCTGCCCTGAGCGAAGCCGAAGGGGCTGTCCACCGGGCGCAGCCCGGCGCGTCTCGCGAATGCCCAGCAGCGCCACCAACACGCACAATGCTCCCGGAACGGCCGCCGCCCAGAATACGCTGCGAATTCCGAAACGCGAAAGCAACACCAGCGCGGCCAGCGGCCCGGCGATAGCGCCAGCCGAATCCATTGACTGGATCAGACCGTAGGCTGCGCCCAGTCGCTGGTTCGGCACCGAGTCCGCGACCATCACGTCGCGCGGCGCTCCCCGCACACCTTTGGCGAGGCGGTCAGTAAAGCGAATCAGTAAAATTTGCGGCCACGCCGTAACCATCGCAAGGAATGGCTTGACCGCATTTGCAACGAAATATCCAGCGACCACTACCGGCTTGCGACGCTTGATATGGTCTGTAAGATATCCGGAGAAAAGTTTGGCAAACGACGCCACGCTCTCGGCGACGCCTTCAATCAATCCCAACTGCGCCGGCCCCGCGCCCAGCGACGCCAGAAACGCCGGCAGCACCCAGTAAGCCATTTCGGTGGCCGTGTCATTCAGGAAAGACGTAATGCCGAAGGCGTAGATGTTACGGGCAGCAGACGGCTCACGTTCGAAGGGACGTTCTGGCATTCATAGGTTTTACCACGGAGGCAGGGAGAAGACGGTGTGGACGACCCACGGCTAACGACCAACGACGGGGTTAGTACATCGCGTCATACTTCGTGACCACCCACTGTCCATTTTTATTTTCGGTGGTGACCGTGAAGAGTTCCTGGTAGGTCCCGTGTTGGCCGCCGCCGTACTGGCGCTTGCCCCGGTAGTGAAGAATCGTCAAGGGAGGCGCGCTCTCCCACTCCGCCAATTCCCAGGTAAGAAGCGGATGCTTCGCCTCAGAGTCGCAGATGAAGTGCGCGTATTTCTTGCGGTAATCGTGCTCCCATTGCGAGAGCAGGTCGTCGCAGTGTCCGTCGCGCAGCTGACGAAGAAAAAGATTGGCGCTGTGCTCAATCGTACGGTCGCGGAGCGGATTCATCCGGATACTGACCGGCAGCCCCGTGAGCGGATCGTGGTCTTCGGAGCGCGCCAGCACCGGTCCCTGATTGCTCAGCCACCAGATGTAGCCGAGAAAGCCAAACACAAGCAGCGCGCCGGCAGCGGCGGCAATCGCGATCTGTGTGCGAGTAAAGCCCATCCTGAGAGTAAGTTTATCGGGATGGCAACTTTTACGGCAAGATTACCGGCGGGGGCCGCGGGAGGACATGTACGGGTGGGGCGTTTTGAGACGCTATCCAGAAAAGCAGGTTCCTCCCTGGGCTTTCGCCCAGATCGGGATGACAAAGTTTTGTTTCACAGCAAGAGGGGCACGGATGGCCCCGTGCCTGATGGTTATCAAAAGGTGTAATCCGTATCGCAGCGCTGGAAGCGCTGCGCCACCCAAAAGCTATTCTTTCTTATCTTCTTCCTTAACTGGTTCCACTCCGCCGTCGTGCGCGGCTTGCGCTTCGGCCTCTTCCATCGCTTTCTTGGCTTCGGCAACTTTCTTGGCACGGGCTTCGGAGCGCTTCTCGCGCTTTTCGTCCAGCACCTTCTCGCTACCGAGCAGTTCGAGAAACGCCTTGTCGGCGCCGTCGCCCTTGTTCCAGCCTGTCCGAATGACGCGCGTGTATCCGCCGTTGCGGTCGCCGAAGCGCGGACCGACCGTGTCGAACAGCTTCACCACGGCTTCATCGGTCATGAGGTAAGAAGACGCCAGACGACGCGCCGCAAGATCGCCGCGTTTGCCCAGCGTGATCATCTTCTCGACAATCGGCTTCGCGGCCTTCGCCTTGGGAACGGTCGTCTCGACGCGCTCCTCCACGATCACCGACGTGACGAGGTTTCGGAGCAGCGAGCGCCGGTGCGCGGTGTTCCGTCCGAGTTTATAGCCTGCTACTTTGTGACGCATGGGTGAAACCTCAGTGGTCAGTGGCCAGTGGTCAGTGGCCAGTCTTCAATTTGATATAGCAAAGTCAGCGGCTAGCGGTTTGTCTTTCTGACCACTGCCCACTAGCCACTGACCACTGTTCCTACAGCTGATCGTCCGGTCCGTAAGCCGACGCTGGCAGCACCAGATTCGATGTCGGCCCAGGGACTGCATTGCCGTGCTCGTCTATCTTCATCCCCAGGCTGAGACCCATCGTGGAGAGAATCTCCTTGATCTCGTTCAGCGACTTGCGGCCGAAGTTCTTGGTCTTGAGCATTTCCGATTCTGTCTTTTGCACCAGTTCGCCGATCGATTGAATGTTCGCGTTCTTCAGGCAGTTGTAGCTGCGCACGGAGAGCTCGAGTTCTTCGACAGAGCGGTTCAGGTTTTCGTTGTGTATTTCAGGCTTGCGATCATCCGCAGACGACGTGCCGGTTTCGATCTCTTCCTCGAAGTTGATGAAGATGTTCATGTGATCCTTCATCAGCTTCGCCGACAGCCCGATCGCATCGGCAGGAGTGATCGAGCCGTTCGTCCACACTTCAAGGGTGAGCTTGTCGTAGTCGGTAATCTGGCCGAGACGCGCGGCTTCCACCGTGTAATTGCACTTGCGCACCGGCGAGTGCACGGAATCGATGGGAATAAATCCGATGCCGAGATCTTCGTCGAAATTCTTGTCGGCGGAAGTGTAGCCGCGACCGCGCTTCAGCCGCATTTCCATGTCGAGCTTCCCGCCTTCACTGACGGTGGCGATGTAAACGTCCTTGTCGAGCACTTCCACGTCGCCATCGGCTTCGATCATTCCGCTGGTGACGACTCCGGGCTGATCGGCACGCAGGTAAATCGCTTTCGGCGCGTCGCCGGCCAGCTTGAACGGAATCTGTTTCAGATTGAGAATGATGTCGGTCGCGTCTTCCACAACGCCCGGGATCGACTGGAATTCGTGGAGCACGCCTTCCATCTTCACCGCGGTTACGGCCGCGCCTTCGATGGAGCTCAGCAGGACGCGCCGCAGAGCATTGCCGACGGTTGTTCCGAAACCGCGTTCAAAGGGCTGCGCCCAGAAAATTCCGTACTTGTCGGTGAGGGTGGAAGTATCGACTGCGAGACGTTTCGGTTTCTGAAAACCTTTCCAAAGCATTTGTTTCTCCTTCGGCCGTTTGGCTCAGTCCCAGCTCGCTGAGTAGCCCAACTCAGGTCGACGCCGGGAAAGGCTGATCTGGCTCGAAATGTAATGGACCGAGGTTTCAAAGTTTCAAGGTTGCAAAGTTTCAAGGTTCCTTGAAACCTTGAAACATTGGAAACTTTGAAACCTGCACACGAAACTCTTACTTACTGTACAACTCAACAATCAGCTGCTCATTCACCGGCAACTGAATATCTTCGCGCTTGGGCAACGAGAGCACCCGCGCCGTGTAATTGTCGCGATTTACTTCCAGCCAGTTGGGTAGCGTGCCGTGGCTTGCGAATTCTTTTGCCAGTTCCAGCACCACGAGTTTCTTACTATTCTCGCGAATGGAAATTTCTTCGCCCGCACTCACTTCATAAGAGGGAATATTAACCTTGCGATTGTTCACCGCCACATGGCCGTGGCGCACCAACTGCCGCGCCTGGCGCCGCGATTGCGCAAAACCGAGCCGGTAAATCACATTGTCCAGACGACGCTCGAGCTGTTGTAACAGCAGCTCGCCGGTTACGCCGCGAGTACGCGCCGCCTTCTCAAAGTAATTACGAAACTGGCCTTCGAGTGTGAAATAAATACGCTTGGCTTTCTGCTTCTCGCGCAATTGCAGGCCGTAGCCAACAATTTTGGCTTTACGGTCTTTCCCATGTTGTCCTGGAGCGAAGTTACGCTTCTCGATGGGACACTTGTCGCTGAAACATTTCGCGCCTTTGAGGAAAAGCTTCATGCCCTCGCGGCGGCATAGACGGCAGACTGCATCGGTATAACGTGCCAAGTTGTTCTCCTTTTAGATGACCGGTTTACAGGTTTGGCTTCACCCTTCGTCCCGGACGAAAATCAGTGGCCAGTGATCGGTGACCAGTGACCAGTAAAATCCTCCGCCTTGTCTTACTGGTCACTGACCCACTGGCCACTGACCACTTGCTCTTAGACTCTGCGTCTCTTCGGCGGGCGGCATCCGTTATGCGGGATGGGCGTCACGTCGCGAATGGATCGTACTTCGATGCCGGACGAGGCAAGGGCTCGCACGGCCGACTCGCGGCCGGAGCCGGGCCCGCTCACGCGCACGTCCACGCTGCGTACACCGTGATCGCGCGCCATATTGGCCGCATTTGAGGCGGCCTGCTGTGCGGCGAATGGCGTGCCTTTGCGAGATCCGCGGAAGCCGAGCGATCCTGAGCTCTTCCAAGACAGCACGTTTCCGTTCATGTCGGTGATTGTCACGATCGTATTGTTGAAGGAGGCCTGCACATAACACAAGCCGTGCGGAACGTGCTTGCGTTCCTTCTTCTTGAACGTTTTCTTCTTGCCTTTTTTGTCCGGTGCGGCCGCGCCGCCCGCTGCTGCTGGTTTTGCCATAGAACCTCAAGTTTCAAGGTTTCGCAGGTTTCAAGGTTTCAAAGGTCTTCATTTCGCAACCTTGAAACTTTGCCACCTTGAAACCTGACTTTACGTTTTTGCCGTCGCCTTCTTTTTCTGCGCGACCGTACCCTTGCGCGGACCTTTGCGGGTGCGCGCGTTCGTATGCGTTCTCTGTCCGCGCACCGGGAGGTTGCGGCGGTGACGGAATCCGCGATAGGAGCCGATTTCGATGAGGCGCTTGATGTTCATCGAAACTTCCTTGCGCAGATCGCCCTCCACCATCCCTTGCGCCTCAATCACAGTGCGGATGCGGTTGACTTCCTCTTCGCTGAGATCCTGGACCTTCTTCATCGGATCTACCTTGGCCTCGTCCAGAATGCTTCCGGCGCGAGGATGCCCAATCCCGTAGATATAGGTCAGCGCGATGTTGATGTGCTTCTGGCGTGGTAAGTCGACGCCTGCGATACGTGCCATAAATTCTTGACCTCAGCGGCTGAAGCCGCCCTTTCAATTACGCTTGCGATCGCAGCGCTGAAGCGCTGCGCCACCCAAAGGCGTTTACCCTTGGCGCTGTTTGTGTTTCGTGTTGACGCAGATCACCCGCACCACACCCTTGCGGTGGATGACCTTGCACTTGTCACAGATTTTTTTTACCGATGCTCGTACTTTCATAAGATCCTTCGCTCCGCTCAGGATGACGCCGGCGGGCTCACACGCCCGCCAAACGGCGTCATTTATAACGATAAACAATTCTTCCGCGATTCAGATCGTAGGGCGAGAGCTCTACCGCGACTTTGTCGCCCGGCAGGATGCGGATGAAATTCTTGCGCATCTTACCGGAAACATGCGCCAGCACCTGGTGCTTATTCTCCAGTTCCACCTTGAACATGGCATTGGGCAACGGTTCCAGCACCACCGCCATCACTTCAATCGCGTCTTCTTTACTCATTAGCTCCTAAGCTTCTAGCTTCTAGCCAACCCGCATCGCCCTAGCTAGAGGCTAGGAGCTAGCAGCTCTACTTCGTCAAAATCACCGGCCCGTCCTTCGTTACAGCAACGCAATGTTCGAAGTGCGCGCTGAAACTCCCATCGACGGTAACAGCCGTCCACTTATCTTCCAGGACGCGCGACCCGGGCTTGCCGTAGTTCACCATGGGCTCGATCGCGAGCACCATACCTTCGCGCAACTTCGGACCGTGGCCACGCGCGCCGAAGTTTGGAATCTGCGGCTCTTCGTGCAGGCGCGTCCCAATGCCATGTCCTACGAATTCGCGAACCACACTAAATCCGGCCGCTTCCACGTGCTCCTGCACCGCCGCTCCGACGTCGCCCACCGAATTGCCGATGCGCGCCTGATCGATGCCACGATACAGCGATTCCTCGGTTACAGTCAGGAGCTTGCGCAACTCCGGCGTCACTGAGTCGCTGACCGGCACTGTGATCGCGGAGTCGCCATAGTATCCGTCAAGCACGACGCCACAATCAATCGAGACGATGTCGCCTTCCGTTAGCTCCCGCTTTTCCGACGGAATCCCGTGCACAATCTCTTCGTTCACCGAAGTGCATAGCACGCAGGGATAATCGTAATATCCCTTGAACGCCGGCTTCGCTCCAAGCTCCGAGATCTTCTTCTCGGCAGCGCGCTCCAAGTCCATCGTAGTCACGCCGGGCGCCACCATCGAGCGTACCTCATCGAGAACCTGCCGCACGATGCGGCCACTCTGCCGCATCCGCTCAATCTCTGCCGTCGACTTGCATACAATCGCCATGCTCTATCAAGAAAAAGCTAAGCGTGGTGGTCCTCAAGAACCATGAAAATCTGCGCCGTCACCTCGTCCATCGGCAGATCGCCATTGACCGAAATCAATCTTCCGGTGCGCTGATAATATTCCGCAACGGGAGCAGTCTGTAGCTGGTACGCCGCCAAGCGCGGCTGAATCACTTCCAACCTGTCGTCATTGCGAATTACCAGCTTCGACCCATCAATGTCGCAAAGTTCATCGACACGGGGCGGCTGAAAGTGGACGTTATAGATCCGCCCACAGGTGGGACAAGAACGGCGTCCAGTAATCCGGAGCAATAGTTGATTATAGTCCACGTCCAAGCGGATCACAATTGGCCACGCACGAGTGGGGCGCGAGTTGTCAAAGAGCTTGTCGTCCAGCAACGCATCCAGCCAGCCAGCCTGAGCCGCAGTCCGGGGAAAGCCGTCCAAAATGTATCCCCGCTTGCAATCCGGCAGCTTTAATCTCTGCCGGACCATTTCACAAACCAGATCGTCGGAAACTAACTCCCCCCGATCCATGACTGCCTTGGCGACCAACCCGAGCTCAGTGCCCTGGGCGACGTTATACCGCAATAGATCTCCTGTGGAGACCTGTGGGATCAAATACTTCTCCATGATGCGCTTGGCCTGAGTGCCTTTTCCGGCACCCGGCGGACCAAGCAATACCACGGGACCTACGTCACGCGAGGTTTCCTGCGCCATCGAGTTGGCCAAAGCCTCCCGAACACTATTCCCGGCCGGCCTCCCACAAGGCCATGTCCGGTGCAGCAACCCCAGTAAACCTGACTTCGGACATCCGACCTCGGCTTCAGGAATCCGTGTTTGCCGAGGTCCAAACTCTAACGTCTTTCTTTCTTACGACCAGTTGCGCTTTCTTACGACCAGTTGCGGCGGCCGCGAATGCGTCCGCTCCGCGGCGTAAAGCCGTCGTAGTGGCGCATGATCAACTGCGCCTCGATCTGCGTGACCGTATCCATGGCCACGCCGACAACAATCAGCAACGACGTTCCGCCAAAATAGAAATTCACTCCCAACCCGTTCGTCACCCACACCGGAAGCCGCTCAAACAGCGTTCCTCCGAGCCAGAACGGCAAGTGGTTCAGGTGAATGCCGGTGATCATCCACTCAGGAATGAACGAGATGATGATCAGATACAGCGCGCCCACCAGCGTTATGCGAGTCAAAACTTCGTTGATGTAGTCGGCGGTGCGCTTGCCGGGACGAATCCCCGGAATGAAGCCGCCATACTTGCGCATGTTGTCGGCAACTTCGCTGGGATTGAACACGATCGACACATAAAAGTACGCAAAGAAAATGATGCCCAGTGCATACAGCAATGTATAAAGCGGTTCGCCCCAGCCCAGCAGCCGAATCATGTCGCCGAAGTAGCGGCTATTTTTCAAGCCGTAACCGATGGTCTGCGGCAAAGTAAGAATCGAAGACGCAAAAATCACCGGCATGACTCCGCCCGCATTGACGCGCAATGGAAGGTGCGTAGACTGTCCGCCCATCACCTTGCGTCCCACCACGCGCTTAGCGTATTGCACCGGGATGCGACGTTCGCAGCGCTCGACGTAGACGATGAACGCCACGACGGCAATCATGAATACGACCAGCCCAGCCATCAACACCGGCGTGATCGCTCCCCAGGTTCCGTTCTTCGCCTTTTCCAAAAGATCTTGTACGCCGCGCGGCAGACCTACCACAATGCCGGCAAAAATCAGCAGCGACATCCCGTTGCCAATCCCACGGTCAGTGATCTGCTCGCCCAGCCACATGATGAACGCGCTGCCCGTAGTCAACGTCAGCATGGTCATCAAAATGAAGCCCGGGCCGGGATGAAGAACGAAGTCGCCCGCTTTCTCCAGACCGATGGCGATGCCGAACGACTGCACGGCACTGAGAATTACCGTGATGTAACGAGTCCACTGGGTAATCTTCTTACGTCCCAGTTCGCCTTCTTTTTGCAGCTTGGCCAGCGGCTCATACACGACGGTCAAAAGCTGCAAGATGATCGACGCCGTAATGTAGGGCATGATGCCAAGGGCGAAAATTGTGAGCCGCCGCAGGTTGCCGCCGGAGAACAGATCGACGAAGCCGAGCAGCGATCCGCGGTTCTGATTGAAAAAGTCTTCCAGCTTGAGGAAGTTCACGCCTGGCGTCGGAAGGTGCCCACCCAGCCGGTAGACTGCGAGCATGGCCAGCGTAAACAGAACCCGCTTGCGCAGGTCGGGGATACGGAAGATGTTCGCCAGCTTCTCAAACATTACTGCAAGACCTCAACCTTGCCGCCTGCCTTGGTAATTTTTTCCTGCGCCGACTTCGAAAATTTGTGCGCGTGCACCGTGATCGCAACTGTTAGTTCGCCATCGCCGAGAATTTTTACGGGATGTTTCGCCTTGATCACTCCTGCTTTGCGCAGCACTTCCGGAGTGATGGGCTCCGCATGCAGATCCGCGCCCAGCGCGGCCAGCCGCTCCAGGCTGACGATATTGAATTCTTTGCGGAAGATGTTGGTAAAGCCGCGCTTCGGCATGCGGCGGTGCAGCGGCATCTGGCCGCCCTCAAAGCCGCGGATCATGCGTGATCCGGTGCGTGAGCGCTGGCCTTTGTGTCCACGAGTGGAGGTCTTCCCCATGCCGGAGCCCATCCCGCGCCCCACACGCTTGCGCTTTTCCGACGCCTTCTTCGGTGCTCGAATGTTGGATAAATTCATAATAAGCCCAAGTTTCAAAGTTCCAAAGTTTCAAAGTTTCAAAGAACTTGAATCCGCCCTGAAACCTTGAAACATTTCTACTGCAAAATCTCAACCAGATGCGGAACCTTGGCTACCATACCGCGAATCGCAGGATTGTCCGGTCGCTCAATTACCTGGTTCAGCCGCGTGAATCCTAAACCCTTCACCACTAACTTTTGTTTCACCGGGGCGCAAATAGCCGAACGCACCCACTTCAGGTGGATCTTCCCGTGAACCGCCGCTTTTGGCTTTTTCGTCGTCATCGAATTCCTCAATCTCGTTACCGGGTACAAGGTAGTCGGTACTGCCTACAAATCCTGCGCCGCTTTACCGCGCATAGCCGCGACGCTCTCGCGGCTCCTCAAATGCCGCAGTGCATCGAACGTCGCCTTGATCACGTTGTGCGGATTCGTGGTGCCAATCGACTTCGTCAGCACATTCTGAATTCCTACCGATGTCATCACCGCGCGCACGGCACCGCCCGCAATCACTCCCGTACCTTCCGGCGCTGGCTTCAACAACACCTTACCGGAGCCATAGCGGCCAAGGATAAGGTGCGGGATCGACGTCTGCGTCAGATTGACCTTGATCAAATTCTTCTTGGCTGACTCGATGGCCTTACGAATCGCCTGCGGAACTTCTTTAGCCTTCCCGGCACCATGCCCCACCACAGCCGCCGACGGATCGCCCACCACAACGAGTGCGGCGAAGGAAAGATTCTTTCCGCCCTTCACCACTTTGGTGACGCGGTTGATGGCAACGACCTGGTCTTTCAGCTGGTACGAATTCGCATCGAGCTTTTTGATAACTGTTGGCATTTTTCCTTAGCTTCTAGCTCCTGGCTACCAGCTTCTAGCCAAATCCCCGCAATTGGGCGGCGGTTTAACTAGGAACTGGAAGCTAGAAGCTGTTTCTCAAAATTCTAATCCTGCTTCACGCGCGGCATCGGCCAGCGCCTTCACACGTCCATGATAAATGTAGCCGCCGCGGTCAAACACCACTTTGCTCACACCCTTGGCCTTAGCGCGCTCAGCGATCGTCTTGCCCACGGTTTTCGCCGCTGCCACGTTGCCGCCGGTACGCCGGTCTTCCTTTTTGCCCTCAGCCGAACTCGCCGAAACCAGCGTCTGGCCGTGCAGATCGTCGATCACCTGCACATAAATATGATTCAACGAACGGTACACATTCAGCCGCGGACGCTCCGCCGTCCCCTGCATTTTCTTGCGGATGCGATCGTGGATGTGCCCGCGCTTCTGATTCTTCGATTTCTTGGTAAACATAGAACCTGTCCTTGGTCGTTAGTCGTTGGTCGTTAGCCCAAACACCCTGTGCATCTCAGTTCTCTCGTCGCGATCGATTTTGCCAATGACCAACGACTATCGACCCACGACGCTCCTGCTATTTCGCTCCGGTCTTGCCGACCTTCTTCTTCAATCTCTCGCCCGCGTATCGCACGCCTTTGTTCTTGTAAGGATCGGGCGGCCGCAGCGAACGCATTTCCGCGGCAACCTGCCCCACCTGCTGACGATCGATTCCAACCAGCGAGATCTTCGTCTGCTTGGGATCGACCGCGGCCTCGACGCCCGTGGGCAATGGGTACTCGATGGGATGCGAATAGCCCAGGTTGAACACGACCATCCCTTTGCCTTTCATCTCGGCGCGATATCCGATGCCGACGATTTCCAATTCGCGTGTCCAGCCTTTGGTAACGCCTTCAACGGCATTATTCACCAGTGCCCGCGCCAGTCCATGCACAGCTGCCTGCGAGTCGTTCTCGCGCACAGCCACCAAGGTTCCGTCCTTCTGTTCAACCTTGATGCCTGCGGGAAGAGTCGTGTCCAGCTTACCCTTTGGCCCTTGCACCAAAACTGCGTTGCCTTCCAATTTGACCGTCACCCCCTTGGGGATCGGGATCGGCTTTTTTCCAATTCGTGACATAAGTTCGGCTCTTAGCTTCTAGCTCCTGGCTTCTAGCTTGTTCAACTCGACCGCGACCATCCAGATCTAGCTAGCAGCCAGAAGCCGATAGCTAGAAGCGGTTCTCTACCAAATCTCGCACAACAATTCGCCGCCCACGCCTTCTTTGCGGGCCTGGCGTCCGGTCATCACGCCGCGCGGCGTGGTCAGGATATTAATCCCCATACCGCCCAGCACGCGTGGAATTTCGCTGCGGCGCACGTAAACCCGGCAGCCCGGGCGCGACACGCGCTCTGCCTTTGAAATCGCCGCCTCGTTATGTGCTCCGTACTTCAAATAAATTCGGATGACCTTGTGACCCTCTTCTTCCGTAGCTTTGAAGTTCGAGATGTAGCCCTCTTCTTTCAAAATGCGGGCAATCTCCAATTTCAGCCGTGAAGCCGGAACGTCCACCTTCTGGTGCCGCGCCTGCAGCGCGTTGCGCACCCTCGTCAACATGTCTGCGACCGGATCGGTCAACCTCATCGTTTGCTTCTCCTCTCGCCACCCGTTCGCTCCGCACGGCGGAGAACCTGCGGCGGCTTCTTCCTGCCCATCACAACTACGCACTGTCATCCTGAGCGAGACGCTCTCTGTCTCGCGAAGGACCTGGGCGCGCCGCGCGACCATTCTCGCGTTCTTTGCGAGAATGCAAAATCGCGCGCCTGGTGCGCTTCCCTACCAGGACGACTTCGAAACTCCGGGAATCTCCCCGCGCAATGCCAGTCCGCGGAAGCACAAGCGGCACAAGCCAAACTTGCGCAGATAAGCACGCGGCCGTCCACACATCTTGCAGCGGTTGTGCCGGCGCGTGGAAAACTTAGGCGTCGGCTCTTTTTTCTCGCGCGCCACCTCAAACTTCTTTTCGATCTTGGCGTCCTTCACTCGTTTTGCTGTAGTCATGAAATCCTTAATGAGTCTTGGCTATTGAAACCTTGAACCTACAAACTCTGAAACTATTACTGCGTTCTGAACGGCATGCCCAGGTGCTTCAACAAAGCGCGCGCCTGGTTGTCATTTGCCGCCGTGGTCACAATCGTGACGTTCATGCCTTTCATCTTGTCGACCTTCTCGTAGGAGATCTCGGGAAAGATCAACTGATCGTGCAGGCCAAGGGTGTAGTTGCCGCGCCCGTCGAACGACTTGGTTGAGACTCCGCGGAAGTCGCGCACCCGCGGCAAAACGATATTCACCAGCCGGTCGAAGAATTCGAACATGCGGTCCCCGCGCAGCGTCACCATGGTTCCGATCGCCTGCCCTTCACGCACCTTGAAAGCCGCAATCGACTTCTTGGCCTTGGTGATAATCGGCTTCTGCCCGGTGATCTGACTAAGTTCGTTCACCGCTGGGTCGAGGATCTTAGAGTTCTGCGTGGCTTCGCCCATGCCCATGTTGACCACAATCTTATTCAAGCGCGGAACTGCCATCGCATTCTTAAGATCCAGCTCCTTTAACAGCGCCGGCGCCACTTCCTTGTCAAAGCGCACCCGCAGCCGCGGACGTTCTTTCGCGCTGTGCCGCGCCTGCTCTGGCCTCGCCTGCTCCTGCTGCGAATCTTTCGATCCCTTTTTGTCTTTATCTCTGGCCATCTTGTCTCTCTTGAGCTTCGACCTTCTCAGCCTTTAGGTCCTAGCTCAACCTATTCGTGAAACCTGTCTAATCACCTGGCTGCCGTATCTGAGCCACAAGCTGGAAGCTGATGGCTAAGAGCTGACAGCTATTTATCCAGCGTGGTTCCGCACTTCTTGCATACGCGCACTTTCCGGTCGCCGCGCTCTTCGTGTCCGATTCGTACCGGCCCGCAGGTCGGACAGACCAGTTGCACATTCGAGATCGCAATCCGGCTCTCCTGCTCGGCGATTCCGCCTTTAATGTTTCGCTGGGGGTTCGGGCGCACATGCTTCTTCACGATCATGACGTGCTCCACCAGCAGCTTGGCATCGTTGGGAAACACGCGCAGCACGCGTCCTTCCTTGCCCTTGTCCCGCCCTGTGATCACCTTCACGGTATCGTTGCGGCGGATATCCACTCGCTTATGTTCTGTGCTGACAGTTCTCATAAAGTCCAGGTCTCAAGGTTTCAAAGTTTCAAGGTTTCAAAACCACGCGCTCCAAGATTTCCCGTTATTCAAGGCACCTTGAAACCTTGAAACTCTGAAACCTTGAAACCTGCCTCAAATTACTTCCGGCGCCAGCGAAACGATCTTCAAGAACTTCTTCTCGCGAAGTTCTCGCGCCACGGGGCCGAAGACGCGTGTACCCACCGGTTCGCCCGCTTCGTTGATCAGCACCGCAGCATTCTGATCGAAGCGGATGTAGGTGCCGTCGCGCCGACGATGCTCCTTGCGCGTGCGCACGATCACCGCCTTCACCACTTTGCCCTTCTGCACCTGGCCATCGGGAGCAGCTTCCTTCACCGCGGCAGTGATTATGTCGCCCAGTCCGGCGTTGAGACCGGTGGAGCCACCGAGCGGCAGAATCATCTGCAGCTTGCGGGCGCCGGAATTGTCGGCGACCTCCAACATGCTTCTCATCATCACGGCCATGGCTTTAATCTCCTTACTTCCCGTCCCGCTCCAGCGCGATTTCGGGCACCAGCGCGGTCTTGCGCACAATATCTTTCAACTTCCAGCGCTTCAACTTCGAAAGCGGACGCGTCTCTTCGATCCGTACTATATCGCCAACGTGCGCCTCGTTCTTCTCATCATGCGCGTAAAACTTCTTATTGCGCGCCACCACGCGGCCGTAGAACGGGTGCGATTTCTTGCGCGTCACCTGCACGACGATGGTCTTCGACATGCGGTTGGCCAAAACCTCTCCCACTACTTCCTTGCGCCGTCCCTGCACGTGCTCGCTCTGCGGGGTTGCGGACTTTCCAGTTGCGGCTTCCGCCATTAGCGTTTCTCCGTTGCGGCGGCGCGCGTGCGCTCGCCTAAAATTGTCTTGACGCGCGCAATATCCTTGCGCAGACCACGAATTTTCTTCAGGCTCTCGGTCTGGCCCATGTTCAACTGAAACTTCAGCTTGAACAACTGGTCGGCGAGGTCCCTCCCCTGGTGCTGGAGCTCGGCGTCGGTCAAGTTTCGAATCTTGTCGGATTTCATAATTCCTCAAAAAGCTTTCTTCTTGTCGGCTCCCAGCTTCCAGCAAAGCCTGCACTACCCTTCCTGATGGCTGACAGCTGAGTGCTGATAACTGATAGCTTTTTCTTCAGTGTGCCGTTTCGCGCTTGACCAGAGTCGTGCGCAGCGGAAGCTTGTGCGATGCCAGCCGCATCGCCTCCGTAGCATCTGTCATTGTGACGCCTTCCATTTCAAAGAGAATCTTTCCTGGACGCACTACGGCAACCCAGTGATCCGGCGCTCCCTTGCCCTTGCCCATACGGGTCTCAGCCGGCTTCTTGGTAACCGGCTTGTCGGGAAACACGCGAATCCAAATCTTTCCGCCACGCTTCACAAAGCGGGTCATCGCCACGCGGCTGGCTTCAATCTGGCGATCGGTAATCCATCCCGGCTCAAGCACCTTGAGTCCGAAATCCCCAAACGCCAGTGTGCTTCCACGCCAGGCTTTGCCGGTCATGCGCCCGCGCTGCTGCTTGCGGTACTTCACTTTCTTTGGCATCAACATAAGTTCGCTCTTTGTCCCTGTCCCTTGTCATCCTGAGCGAAACGCTCTTTGTCCCGCGAAGGATCCGGGTAGCCGGGCGAAGCGTCGTGTTCTGTGCGACGCCGCGCGTTTGGCTCGCTTCCCTAGAACGCTCCCACTCCTGACTGCTGCTCACGCTTCTTCGTCGGAAGAATTTCGCCTTTGTACACCCAGACCTTGACGCCGATCACGCCGTACGTGGTCCTGGCTTCCGAAAAGCCGTATTCGATGTCGGCGCGCAGCGTGTGCAGTGGCAACCGTCCCTGCAGATACCACTCCGAGCGCGCGATTTCATTTCCGTTCAACCGTCCGCTCACCCGTACCTTGATGCCTTTGCAACCGAAGCGCAGCGCTGAATCCACGGCTTTGCGCATCGCTCTGCGGAAGCCGACGCGCTTTTCCAGTTGCAGCGCAATCGCCTCCGAAACCAACTGGGCATCGAGTTCGGGCTTATGCACTTCCTGGATGTCGACAAACACCTCGCGCGACGTGCGCTTCTGCAGGTCGCCTTTCAGTTTGTCGATCTCCGCGCCCTTGCGCCCGATAATAATTCCCGGCCGCGCCGTCTTAATAATGATGCGCAGCTTGTTGCCAGGGCGTTCGATCTCAATCGCGCTCACCCCCGCCGACTTGAGCTTGTCCTTGAGCTCGTTCTTCAGCTTGATGTCTTCAAGCAGCAGCTTGTCGTAGTCGCGCTCCACAAACCACCGCGACTTCCACGGCTTGGTGTAGCCGAGACGGAAACCATAAGGATGGACTTTTTGTCCCATTGCTTCTCCTAATTCAGTCCCTAAAACACGGACTCAAAACTTTGTCATTCCGAACACGCGCGCAAAGCGCGGGGGAGGAACCTGCTGTTGCTTATTTCGCAGCCGGCTTTTTCTTTTTTCCAGCGCCTGCCGCTTTCTTCGCCACCGGAGCCCGCCGCTTTGCCGGAGCCGCAGAACGCGTCGCGGTCCGCGTCTCACCCGAAGGATGAGCCCCGCCACTGCTGCGCTCAGCCAGCACCAGCGTGATATGCGCGATGCGCCGCACGTAGCGAAACGCTCTTCCCTGCGGTGCCGGACGAATCCGCTTCATCCGCGGTCCGTCGTTGGCAAATGCATTCTTCACGTACAAATTGTCAATATCAACGTCCAGGTTCTTTTCGGCGCTCAAAAAATTAGCGTTGTCGAGCGCTGACTGCAGCAGCTTTCCTATACTCGCCGCGACGCGCTTCTTGGTAAACAACAGCGTGTTGCGCGCCTCTTCCACCTTGCGCCCCTTGATCAACTCCAGCACCAGGCGCGCCTTCTGCGGCGAGACTCGCAAGTAACGCATTTCGGCTCGAAATTCCATTTGCGTCTCCCTTATGCCTTCGGCGGCGCTGCCGCCGGGGCCGAAGGAGTGATCGCTCCCGGACCGCCCGGAATGCCCGCCGGCTTCGCCGCTACTTCGGTCGCCGCCCGCATGGAGTGGCCCTTAAAGTTGCGCGTGAAGCTGAACTCGCCCAGCTTGTGTCCCACCATATTTTCGGTGACGTACACCGGAATAAACTTTTTGCCGTTGTGCACCGCAATGGTGTGGCCCACCATCTCGGGAACCACGGTGGAGCGACGCGACCATGTGCGCAGAACTTTCTTCTCATTGCGCGAGTTCATGGCTTCGACCCGAGACATCAGGAAGGCATCGACGAATGCGCCTTTTTTGGTTGAACGTGCCATATAGTCAGCTTCTAGCTGTTAGCTCCTAGCTCAAAACCCTAAACCCTTGTCATTCCGAACACGCGCAAAGCGCGGGCGAGGAACCTGCTTTTCCAAGTTGGCTTTACGCTAACCCAGCATCACGAAGTTCGTTATATGCGTCGTCAATGACCTTGCTCAACTCATCCAAGAGCTGCTTGGGGTCATTTATCTTCAAATCTGGCGTCAGCGGTTTACCACCATACGTCAGAACCACCGTTCCCTTGCTATTATCGAACTGCTTGAAGATCGACATCTAGTTACTCCTACTTACTCCGCCGGTTCACAATGAACTTATCCGTCCGTTTGTTATTCCGCGTCTTGTAACCTCGCGTCGGCTGACCCCATGGGGTCACCGGATGCCGCCCGCCCGACGTCTTGCCTTCACCACCGCCGTGGGGATGGTCGACCGGGTTCATCGATACGCCGCGGTTCACTGGCTTCCACCCCAGCCAGCGCGTACGACCCGCTTTGCCGATGGTGACATTCTCGTGATCCAGATTGCCCACCTGCCCGATGGTCGCCATGCAATCCTGCGAAATCTTCCGCGTCTCTCCGGAAGGCAACTTCACCAATGCGTAATCGGATTCTTTTGCGACCAGTTGCGCCGCTCCACCCGCGGAGCGCACCATCTGCGCGCCCTTACCGGGCTTCAGTTCCAGATTGTGAATCGACGTGCCTGGCGGAATATTCCGCAGCGGTAATGCATTGCCCACAAGAATGTCGGCCTCGGGTCCGCTTACAATTTTCTGTCCGACCTTCAAGCCTTCAGGCACCAGGATGTAACGCTTCTCTCCGTCGGCATACGCAAGAAGCGCAATCCGCGCGGAGCGGTTGGGATCGTATTCAATCGTCGTTACTGTTGCCGGAATGCCGGCCTTGTCACGCTTGAAGTCGATGATGCGCAGCTTCTGCTTGTGCCCGCCGCCACGATGCCAACTCGTAATATCGCCCGAATTGCGGCGTCCGCCGGTGCGCTGCTTTTTCTCGACCAGCGGCTTATACGGATGCCGTGTCGTGATGTCGTCGTTGACGATCGTCGTGCGGTAGCGCAACGTCTGGGTTGTCGGTCGGTATGTTTTGATCGCCATAAAAATCAGCCCTTAGCTTTTAGCCGTTAGCTCAAACCCAAAACTATGTCATTCCGACGGTTCGCGAAGCGACCCGGAGGAACCTGCTTTTTGCCGGAACCAACCCTACAAATTCTGCGCGTACTCCGGCATCTTCTCACCGGCCCGCAGCCGCACATATGCCTTCTTCCAGTCCGGACGGTACCCGGCAAACTTTCCCCGGCGCCGTTCTTTTCCCGGATACGTCGCCGTGCGCACGGAAAATACTTTCACTTTGAAAATCGTCTGCACCGCTTGCTTGATTTCCGTTTTCGTCGCCTTGGGCGACACCTGGAACACCAAAGTGTTCTGATTCTCCTTGATCGCCAGGCCTTTTTCGGTAATCACCGGACGGCGAATGATCTGGTATGCGGATTTCATCAGGCCACCTCCGCCGCTTTTTCGTGCCGTGTGCGCCGCCGCGGAGCCGCTGACGCTTTCTTCGCGCCTTCGTCTTCTTCTGTCGCCGCCTTGCGCTGCCGCTTCGGCAAACTATCTTTCAAAGTAATCTGCAACTTCTCGATCGCCCGATGCGAGAAAATTACGCGATCGTAACGCAACAAATGGTATGGATGAACTTCATTGCCCGCGACCAGCTCGAGTCCTGCTATATTTCGCGAGCTCAATTCCAGGTTACGATTCGCGGCATTTGGCGCTTCCACGATCAACACCGTGGATTCCACTTTCAGCGCATCCAGCGCCTCGCGGAACGCTTTGGTCTTGGCATCCTTCAATTCGAACGCATTCACCACAGTCAGCTTGCCGTCAGCAAACTTCGACGCCAGGGCCGAACGCAGTGCGCCCAGAAGCTTCTTACGCGGGAACGCATAGTCGTAGGAGCGGGGCACCGGACCATGCACCGTGCCGCCATGACGCCACAGTGGCGAACGAATCGATCCGATACGCGCGCGTCCAGTGCCCTTCTGCTTCCATAGCTTCTTGCCCGAACCAGAAACTTGCCAGCGGGCCTTGGTCGCGTGCGTGCCGCGGTGCTGTCCGGCGCGGTAATGCTTCACCGCCTCCCATAGCAGATCCTCATTGACCGCGCCGAAGATTTCATCGGCGAGGTCGAATGTCCCGACCTTTTTTCCGCTTAAATCGTGAATGTCAATCGTTGCCATTGTCTTTGCATTTCTGACCACTGATCACTGACCACTGGCCACTGGTTTTATGCCTTCTTAGCCGCTCTCTTCGCCGCCTTCAACGGATCGACCGTAGCCGAACCGGCAAAACCGCGCCGCTCTCTTGGCGGCTTCTTCGCCTTCGTGATGACGATGTACCCGCCCTGCGGTCCCGGCACACTTCCTTCTACCACCAAAAGATTCTCGTCTTTGTCTACACCGAGCACGCGCAGGTTACGCTGCGTCACGCGCTCATGGCCCATGTGCCCTGACATCCGCATTCCCTTAAACACGCGAGAAGGAAATGCCGACGATCCGATCGAACCCGTGATCTGGAACATCGATCCATGCGACTTGGGACCGCCGCCAAAATGATGCCGCTTCACCACGCCCTGAAAGCCTTTGCCCTTGCTCACTCCAACGATGTCGACAAATTTTTCGCCTTCAAAAATATCGACCAGCACCCGGTCACCCGCCTTCACCGCTCCGTCACCATCTCCGTCACTCTCGAGCGGCACTTCGCGCATGAACTTCACCGGGGGAAGACTATTCTTCGCCAGGTGGCCCTGGGCGGGCTTGGTCAGCTTCGACTCTTTGACGAACTCGACAAGTCCAATCTGCGCCGCTTCGTAACCGTCCTTCATCGCAGACTTGTGCTGCGTAATCACGCAAGGACCAGCCTGCAGCACCGTGACGGGGCGCACGTCGCCCTTCGAGTCAAACAGTTGCGTCATGCCGACTTTTTTGCCGAGAATGCCTGTAACTTTCGTCGCCATCTTCATCTCCACCCAGCTTGGCCCGCCGTCTATTAACAGCGGCTATTGGCTGGTCACGTGGCGCGGACGCCCTCGCCCGCGAAAGCAGCGGAGCTTCGCTCCGCCAGACAGCCGAGGGCGGCTGTCCCCACACAAGCTACTTATGCTCTTTCCCGAATGCCTTGATCTCCACGTCCACGCCCGCCGGCAGATCGAGCTTCATCAGCGCGTCCACCGTCTGCTGCGTCGGCTCGAGAATATCGAGCAGACGCTTGTGCGTACGGATCTCAAACTGCTCCCGCGATTTCTTATCCACGTGTGGGGAACGCAGCACGCAGTATTTATTCTTCATCGTGGGCAGAGGAATCGGCCCCGCGATCTGCGCTCCGGTGCGCCGCGCCGTCTCCACAATCTCGCCGGTCGACTGGTCGAGGATACGGTAGTCGTACGCCTTCAACCGGATTCGGATTCTCTCTTTTCCAATCACGTTTCACTCTCTCTAACCCCTACCGGCGTCTCCGGAAGGAAAGAACAGGCGGCAAGCCCCAAGCCGCTTAAAACCAGCTTTTAGCTATTGGCTTCTAGCCCAAACTCTTTGTCATCCTGAGCGAGATGTTTCTTGTCTCGCGAAGGACCTGAGCGCGCCGCGCGAATCGTCCGCGTTCTTTGCGGACGAATAACTCGCGCGTTTGGCGCGCTTCCTTACTGCACAATCTCGGCAATGGTTCCGGCGCCGACTGTATGCCCACCTTCGCGGATGGCGAAGCGCAGGCCTTTCTCCATGGCTACCGGCGTGATCAGCTCAATCACCAGGCTGACGTTGTCGCCCGGCATCACCATCTCCGTGCCCGCCGGCAACTCTGCCACTCCCGTCACGTCGGTCGTGCGCAGATAAAACTGCGGACGGTATCCTTTGAAGAA
>Ga0116217_10000079_pt1 | contig 110439 bp, 102 predicted proteins | sample Sb_taG_6_FD_89697 | JGI IMG/M metagenome (GOLD analysis project Ga0116217, IMG submission 89697) | Peat soil microbial communities from Weissenstadt, Germany - Sb_50d_4_PS metaG | ecosystem: Environmental > Terrestrial > Soil > Wetlands > Peat | place: Germany: Weissenstadt | collected...
GAACTCTGCCTCCAGTGCTCTGCCGGCTGCCCTTCCCGGCGCAATGGCGCGTCCTGCTCATCTTTGACCCGACCTCGACCGGCATCCACGGGGCGAGCGAGACCGCGGCCTTCGCCTCGCTCCCGGACTTCCCCGAAGCTGAAACCGCGGATCTCTGCCGGCGGGTCCTGCTCGGCGCGCTGCCGGCCTTGGCCGAGAGCGACTTCAAGACCTTCTGTGATCAGGTCGGCGCCTTGCAGAAGAGCATGGGCGCCTATTTCGCGCCGCTGCAGGGGGGCGCCTATGTCAGCCCTGAGGTCGCGCAAACGCTCGGCCGGCTCACGCGGAAGGGCGTGAGCGGGCTCGGGCAGAGCTCCTGGGGGCCGACCGGGTTTGCCTTTGCCGCTTCCGAGGCGGAGGGCCAAGCCTTGCTCGCGGAAGTCCGCGCCCGGGCCGGCGGCTCGAACCTGCGTTTAGAGCTCGTGCAAGGGCGCAACAGCCCGGCGACCATCGAGACGCGAGCTGAGGGGAATACGCACGCGCTACCGGGCATGTGAGGCGCTTTGCCACCTCCCCCCTTGTGCTAAAGGGGAGCTTCGCGGCATATCGCCCCGCGAATCAGCCGGCAGACGGAGACCCTTCGACAATGGCGCACCCACGCATCCTGCACATGATCACGCCGCTCAAGCATATGAGCCCTTTCGATGTGAACATGGCCCTCGACGCAGGCTACGATGCCGCCATCCCCTATACCTCCGTCACCCTAGAGGACGTGACCGGGCTCGTGCAGGACGCGATCTTCTCGCGCGGGCCCGAGGGCGTGAAGCGGACGGGCATGTTCATCGCCGGCAAACGCGCCATCGAAGCCCTCGACATGATGAAGCGGGCCAAGGCGGCGATGGTCCCGCCTTTCGAGATCTCCGTGTTCGCCGACCCCGCGGGGTCCTTCACCACGGCCGCAGCCATGGTGGCCTGCGCGAAGAAAGCTCTTCGCGGTAAATTCTCCACCGAACTCAAGGGAAAGCGCATTGCCGTGTTCGGCGGTACGGGTGTCGTTGGCTTTGCCTCAGCGGTGATTGCCGCGCTTGACGGGGCTCAGGCAACGCTGATCGGCTATGATGGGCCAGACCGGGTGCGCAAGCTTGCCGAGGAGGCCAATGCGCGCTTCGCAGCCACGATCGGCTACGCGGATGGCAGCAGCGAGGACCAGAAGCTAGAGCTCGCGCGCGACGCCAATGTCATCTTTTCGGCCGGTCCCGCCGGGCGCAGGCTGCTCACGCTCGACCAGATCAAACAGGCGAAGCAGCTCCTCGTCGTTACCGACGTCAATGCCGTGCCGCCCGCGGGCGTGGAGGGCGTGGGCGTGAACGACGACGCCGAACCCATTCCCGGAACCGGGGCCGTCGGCATCGGGGCGCTTGCGGTCGGCAACGTCAAGTACCGGACCGAGGCTGGCCTCTTCAAGCAGATGATCGAGGCGGAGAAGCCGCTCTACCTCGACTTCCGCGACGCTTACGCCCTTGCCCAGAAGCTCGCCGGCTAAGAGCCCCTCGCTTCTCATCGTGGCGGTCTCGGGACGGTCGCTGGCCGCCGCGGCGAAGCGGGCCGGGTTCGTGCCGCTCGTCGCCGATTTCTTCGCCGATGCCGATACGGGCCGCATCGCCCACGCTTGCTTGAAGCTTGATGGCGAGATCAAGCGTGGGCTCAAGTGGAAGCACGTTGCGCCCGCGCTAGAGGCGCTCGCCAAGCAAGCGCCCTCACCTCTCCTCGGCTTGGTCTATGGCTCGGGCTTCGAGGATCGCGTGGAGCTGCTGGCGAAACTTGCCGAGCGCTGGCTTCTGCTCGGCAATGACGCAAGCACGGTCGAGCGAGTGAAGGCTCCTAAGAGCTTTTTCGGCGCGCTCGCCCACCTCGGCGTCCCCCATCCGCGGACGGTCACGGAGCCTCCCCCCGCGGAGGACGGCTGGCTCGCCAAGCGCCAGGGCCGCGCTGGCGGCAGTCACATCGTGGCAAGTCACGTTGTGACAAGCCAGAGTGTGAGACACGCCGTCGCGGGTGCGAACCCCGAGCGCCGCACCTATTTCCAGGAGAAGGTGCAAGGCCGCGCGGTATCAGCCCTGTTCGTCGGCAATGGCGATCGCGCCCGTGTGCTCGGCTTCAGCGAGCAATGGACCGCGCCGACGAAGGCCGCGAGATGGCGCTATGGCGGCGCGGTGCGCCCAGCCGAGCTTTCTTCGGACCTCGAGGAGCACATGACGGATAGTGTCGAGCGCGTGGCCCGAACCTTCGAGCTGAAAGGGCTCGGCAGCGCCGACTTCCTGCTGAGCGAAGGGGAAAGGAACGAGGCGAGAGCCCTGCTGTTAGAGATCAACCCTCGGCCCGGCGCCACGCTCGATGTTTTCGACAGCGAGGCTCGGCCGCTCATTCGCCTTCACCTCGACGCCGTGCTGGAGCACCGGCTTCCCGACGGCCAGCTCAATCTGCCGGAGGCGAGCGCCGCGGCTATCGTCTACGCGATGGAACCCGTCACCGTGTCAAGGACGATGGAGTGGCCCGATTGGACCGCCGACCGGCCTAAGTGGGGGGAATGCATCGACAAAAACCGCCCGATATGCACTGTGTTGGCCCGCTCCGGGACCAAGGCCGAGGCAAAACGGCTGACCGAGGAGCGAATTTCGATCATTTTGGCCGCATACGCCGGCCAACGAAGGGGGAATCAGTGAGTGTGACAAGAGAGGAAGCCGTGACTGCACGGAGGCAAGCCGAGTGGCCGAGCGTCAACGCCGAGGTCGTGCCGCTGGTCGAAGGTCTCATCCGGGACGCCCGGGCTTTGCGCGTCGACGTGACGCAAGGGCCGCTCGGGGAGACCCGCATCGATTGCGGGGTCCGCGCCGTGGGCGGCCTGGAAGCCGGGCGCCGCATGGCGGAAATCTGCCTAGGCGGCCTTGGCCGCGTGGCGCTCGAGACAACGAATCCCGAAAGCGCGTGGCCCTTCATGGTGACCGTGCATACGAGCCAGCCGGTGATTGCCTGCCTCGGCTCGCAATATGCCGGCTGGAGCCTGTCCGTCCAGGACAAGGGCAAGACGTACCATGTCCTCGGCTCCGGCCCTGCCCGAGCCATGGGCTCTTCGGAGAAGCTTTTCGAGGAGCTCGGCTATCGCGACGAGGCCGATAGCGCCTGCCTCGTGCTCGAGGCCGATCGCGCTCCCCCCGTGGCGTTGGTGGAGCACGTCGCCGAGGCCTGCAAGCTCCCGGCGGATCGGCTGACCTTCATTTATGCGCCGACGTCGAGCCTTGCCGGAACGGTGCAAATTGCCGCGAGGTGTCTCGAGGTCGCGCTGCACAAAACCCATGAGCTGCATTTCCCCTTGGCCAACATCGTCGACGGCATCGCGACCGCGCCTTTGCCGCCACCAGCGCCGGGATTCGTCGCCGCCATGGGGCGCACCAACGACGCCATCATCTACGGCGGCCGGGTGCAGCTCTACGTCTCCGGAGCAGCGATGGCTTCGCGAGCGTTGGCGGAGCAGCTGCCGAGCCTCAAATCCAAGGACTATGGCAAGCCGTTCGCCGACATCTTCGCGGCGGTGAAGGGCGATTTCTATGCCATCGACCGCATGCTGTTCAGCCCGGCCATGGTGACAGTGACGGCGCTCGACACGGGCGAGAGCTTCGAGGCCGGCCATATCGACACGGCCATCCTCACCCGCTCCTTCGCCTGACCCATGGACCCCGACGTCCTCCTATTCTGCGAGCGAAAGAAATGGCACGGGCGAAGCGTGGCGCGCGCCCTGACGCGCCGCGGGATCAGTCCGCTGACGGTGTCGCTGTCAGCTTGCGGCTTCACCACCGAGACGAAAACCGGGTTCGCCATCCCCGGACTCGGAGACCATCTGCCGCGAGGCGCCCTCGTGCTGTTCGTGCCGGGGGGGAGCTTCGAAGCGGTGACGATTTATCTCGGCGTGCTGCATGCTTTGCGCGAGCTTGGCGTCAAGGTCTGGAACGATGCGCGCGCGATCGAGCGCTGCGTCGACAAATCCACCACCACTTTCTTGCTGCATAAGGCCGGGCTGCCGACGCCCTGGACCTGGACCGGGACCGACCGCGAAGCGGCGATTGCGGTTGCGACAACGGTGCTCGCGAGAGGATCAAAACTCGTGCAAAAGCCGCTGTTCGGGGCGCAAGGCGAAGGCTTGCGCCTGATCACGGCGCCTGACGAGATCGCCCCGCCGGAAGCGGTGAACGGCGTCTATTATCTGCAAGAATTCGTGGCGCCGGCTGACAGCACGCATCGGGATTGGCGGATCTTCATCTCGGCCGGTCGCGTGGTCGCCGCGATGATCCGGCACGGATCGAGCTGGATTACCAATATCAAGCAGGGCGCCCGTGCCGAGGCCGCGATTCCCTCGCAGGAGCTGGTCGATCTCGCTTTGCGCGCTTCTGCCTGCGTGGGCGCCGACTATGCCGGCGTCGACATCATTCAGGACCGCTCAGGGGCTTATCTCGTGCTCGAGGTCAACAGCATGCCGGCTTGGCAAGGCTTGCAGCGGGTGACGCGGACGCGCATCGCCGACAGCATCGTTGCCCCGTTTCTCGATACCGTGCTCGGGACGTCGCGTGCCCAAGGGCGAGAGGGCGCTTGAGCCGGCCCCTCGCCTCCGCAGCAATTGCCCAAGCCTTCCATGATGCCTGCCTGGCGGAGCTCGATGCGCTGAAGCCAGGCAATGTACATCGCTTCGGCGACGATACTCGTGTCGACGATACTCGTATCGATGCGCGCATGAATGTCGCCGATTTCGAAACGAGCGCGCGCGTTTCGGCACCCGCGCTCGCGGCGCCGGCGCTGTCGGTCGGCACGCGCATTCGCCGGGGCGTCGAGGCGACGATCGGCGCCGTCGGCCAGAACACCAATCTCGGCATCATCCTGCTTTGCAGCCCGCTTGCGGCTGCGGCACTTGACGAGGCAAGCGTGGATCTGCGAACGCGGCTTGCGCGCGCTCTTGCCGGTCTCGGCGTCGAGGACGCGAGAGAGGCTTACGCTGGGATCCGGCACGCAAAGCCCGGAGGATTGGGCGCGGCATCGCGGCATGACATTGGCTCTGAGCCCAGCGTCACCCTGCTCGAAGCCATGCGGGCGGCGGAGACTCATGACCGCATCGCCTGGAATTATACTCATGGCTTCGCAGATATCTTCGATCTCGGGCTGCCGCGGCTGAAACAGGCAAAGGACCGCTGGCAGTCCCTGCCCTTCGCCACGAGTTTCGTCTATCTCGGCTTTCTCGGAACGATCCCCGACACCCTGATCCAGCGGAAATTCGGGGCCGCGCAAGCAGATGCGGTGCGGCAAGAGGCTGAATGGCTTGAAAGGTCTTTGGCTGCAAGCGCAAGCCCGCAAGCCCTGACACATCACCTCATGGCCTTCGACCGCGCCTTGACGGCACGCGGCCTCAACCCGGGCACGAGCGCCGACCTCACCGTTGCGACGCTGTTCGCGGCCGCGCTACAAGCCCTGGAAGAGAGCCAATAAAGGCCCATTTGGGACGAACAATCGACTTGCCGATCCTTCCGCCCCCGGCTTATGTTCTGGTCGCGTAGCTCCGACCAGGAGTTGCGGACGGAGGCGCGGCTCAGCCAAAGCACTTTCGTCTGCGTGCCGCCGACTTTCCGTGGGCGGCACAATCTGGTGTGAGATGGTTTCAGCGAACTAGGGAGGGCTTGGTTAATGGCCAAAATTAGTGGTGTCTCAGTAGGTGAATCGCTTGTCGGCGATGGCAACGAGGTGGCTCACGTCGATTTGATGATAGGTCCCCGCGGCAGCGCCGTGGAGAGCGCTTTTTGCAATGCTTTGACCAATAACAAGGACGGCTTCACCACGCTTCTCGCGGTGATCGCGCCGAACCTTTTGTGCAAGCCGGCCACGATTCTTTACAACAAGGTGACAATCAAGGACGCACGCCAGGCGGTGCAGATGTTCGGCCCGGCGCAATATGCCGTGGCCAAGGCCGTCGCCGACTCTGTCGCCGAGGGCGTTATCCCCGCCAACGAGGCCGACGATCTCTTTATTACCGTCGGCGTGTTCATCCATTGGGAAGCCAAGGACGACAAGAAGATCCAGGACTTCAACTATCGCGCCACCAAGGAAGCCCTCGCCCGCGCCGTGAAGGGCGAGCCGAAGTCCTCCGAGGTCACCGCGAAGAAGGATTCGGCGCACCACCCGTTTGCCGCCGGCTGAAGGGGAGAACCCCCAGGTCGGGAGAAGACCGGCAAACCACCGGGCCCGATTCAGCGGTGGCTCAAGAAGCTGGGTTTCTGATCTGATCTATCGAGATCGCCGCCTTTGCAAAAAGGCGGCGATTTCGTTTTGGGCGATCGCGCCCTCATGTAGCGCCGTAGCGATCAGCGCGCCCTTTGCGCCGGCGGCGGCGATGGCTTCAAGGTCTCCGATCCTGCGCACGCCTCCGGCGCCATAGACGGCACGGGTCCCTGCCGCCTCGACCACATTCCGCAAGCGCTCGACGTCCGGGCCTTGATCGGTGCCGACGCGATCGAGGCACATGGCGATGATCCGGTTCGGCCACGCCGCGGGCTCCGACAGGATCGGCGTGGGCCCGCGCAGTCCTTCCGCGGCAAAGTCCAGAGACAGCACCAGGCTCTCGCCATAGGTCGAATGAAGTTCGTGCCAATTGCCGATGGCTGGTAGGCTTTCGCTGCCGATCACGAGCGTGGCACCGAGCGGGAGCCAGAAGGCGCAATCCGTGACGTTGGAGAAGCCGGCGTCGATCCACAGCGACGTCGCCGGAAGCGCATCGGCGAGATCCCGGCAAAGATCGAAATGATTGCCGGCGCCGGTGATGGCGTCGAGGTCGGCGACATAGAGCGCAGGCGATGCGGTGATGGCGAGCAGCGCGCGCGCGATCGCGATCGGATTGTCGGCGGGTCCGAGCGGCGTCTCGATCGGCCGGTACGCCGCGCGCGCGCCGGTGCGCGCATGGGCGACGAGGCCGCCCTTGAGATCGATCACGGGAACGACGGCGAAGTCATGCATCAGCCCTGGCTCCATTGCCGGGCTTGAATAGACCACCCGTTTGCCTGAGAGAAGGGCCATGACACGCGTCATCGGTTGGGATTTGGGCGGCGCCAATGTGAAAGTCGCACGCGTCGAGGATGGGTTCGTCGCGCACATCGCCCAGATTCCCTGCCCGGTCCTGCCCGGTCGCGGCAAGTTCGATGCGGCGGTTCAGGCGGCGCTTCCGCTCCTCCCCTCGGCCGCGCTCCACGCCGTCACCATGACGGGGGAGCTGTCCGACGTGTTCAGCCGGCGCGAGGAGGGCGTCGCCTATCTCGTCGATTTGATGCAGACGGTCACTTCGGGTCAGCCGCTCCGCCTTTATGGCGGGAACGCCGGTTTTCTCGAGCCGGAGGAGGCCAAGCGTCGGACGGTCGAGGTCGCGTCCGCCAATTGGCACGCGACCGCCGCCTTCACAGCGCGGCATCGCTCCGACGCGCTGCTCATCGATGTCGGCACCACCACCACCGACCTCATCCCGATCAAGGGTGGAGAGGTTGCCTCGCGCGGCACTACGGACGGCGAGCGGCTCACGCAAGGCGAGCTTGTCTATACCGGCGTCGTGCGCACGCCGGTGATGGCGATCGCACACACCGCACCCTTCATGGGACGCATGCAGCGGATCGCGGCGGAGCGCTTTGCGACCATGGCCGATGTCTGGCGTTTGACTGGAGACCTGCCCGGCGATGCCGACCCCTACCCCGCCGCGGACCAGCGCGGAAAGAGTCCACAGGAAAGCGCGGCGCGGCTTGCCCGCATGCTTGGCCGTGACGCGGAGGAGGCTGAGCTTGATGACTGGATCGTGCTCGCCCGGTCCTTCGGCCAATGCCAGCTCGCTCAGTTGGAAGACGCCGCGCGGACGGTGTCGGCGCGCGAGTACCTCGCCGCGACGGCGCCGGTGATCGGGGCTGGCTGCGGGCGCTTCCTCGCCAAACGCCTCGCCGCGCTGTTCGGCCGCCCCTATGTGGATTTCGGCGAGTTCATCGATGCGGGGCCGGAGGCACGCGAGGCCGCCACGCGCTGCGCCCCCGGCGTCGCCGTCGCCCTGCTCGCGCAACCGGCAGGGCGCCCGGTGCAGCCCAGAGGCGTCCTTAACGACAAAACGGTCGAGAGGCCAAACCCAGGGAAACGGAATTGTTGATTGCCAGAGCATGGGTTACCACTTGCCCGAGCCTTAGCGGGCTCGAGGGATAATCAAGCGAACAGACGGAGCGTCAGATGCGTCCCATGCTCATTGCCATGCTGGCTTTCATTGCCGGCACCTTGTCTTTAGCGCGCCGAGCCACGCCGCCCCAGGGCCGGTCCTGGCCGCAACCGCCGGGAACGTCGCTGGCGGGATGGTCCAGAAGGTCGATTATTGGCACCGCTATTATCGGCAACACGGATATGCGCCAGGCGCTGTTGCGGTTGTTCCGGCTGTTCCGGTTGTTCCTGTTCCCCAGGCCACCGCTCCCGTCGTGGTCGCCCCGGTTCTGGTGCCGGTCCGCCCCGCCAGTTGCGGCCAATATCACTATTGGAACGGCGTCCAATGCGTCGACGCGCGCTACAACAATCCTTACGTCGGACCAAGATAGTCGGTGGTTGAGCGGGAGCGGGGTGGCGCCGGGATTTTAGCCGGACCCTGGCGTGTGCTTAAAATGGTCCTCGATCTTCTCCACGAGCAGGCGCCAGGCCTCGTGCTCCTTTGGCCCCGCCGTCTTCTCGACCGCAATCTGCAGATAGCCAAGCTCGCGCTCAATCTTCTCGCGCGGCAGCATGTGCAAGCGGCTGGCCAGGATTGCCGCCTCGATCACCGCGCTTTGCGCGCGGTTGAAGCCCTTGAAGGGCGCGTGGGCGGCCTCGAACAGGATCTTGCAGTGGAAGCGTGGCCGCTGCTCATCCTCTTCCACGTGGCTGACCTTCAGCTCGGCATGGGCAAGTGCCGCATCGAGGACGGCTCCCGGAACGCGCGTGGCTGGCCGCGTCGGCCAATCGCGTTTGCTGGTGAGGCAGCCCGCGAAGACGAGAACGTCGTCGGTGAAATTCGCCACCGCGTAGGGATTGGCGCGGAGATTGTCGAGCGTCGCCGAGGGCCGGAACGGCGCGATGATCCACCCGTCGCCCGCCTCGATGAGGCCGAGCGGGGCGATATGCACCCTACCCTCCGGGTTGAGGGTGGTGACGATGGTCTCCCTGATCATCGGCATGGCGTGCTCAGCTCCCTCGCAAGCAGAGGCTCACAAGGCTTGGCGCTTCTTCTTGGCGATCAGCGTGTGGCCCGCCTCTCTCAGCCTAGTCTTGTCGTCCGCCGGGGCATCTGCGGCCACGCCCCAATCGAGCGGCTCGTCCTGGGCATAGCGCTTGGCGAGCCGCCAGGCGATCTCGGCGCGGGCGAGCTCGACGCCGAGATAGAAGCCGTGCGCGCCGTCCTTCTCCACCTCGAGCTTCGGATAGAGCTCGAACACCTCGTCGGCGATGTGATGGCCGTCGCGGTTATAGATATGGATACCGTCCTCGGCGATCTCGATGCGGAAGTTCTTGTCGCGCACCTCGCGCGCGGCCTCCGCGATCTCCTCCGGCGTTTGCGGGAACGGGCGACGGGAATGCAAGGCAAGCAGCCCGGAGGCGTAATCCTTGGGCAGGTCGTGGTCGGCCCGCGCCGCGTACATGATGCGGCGGGCGAGGTCGTGCTCCTCGACCGTGCGTCGCGTATGCGGGCTCACCTGGACGACAAGCACGTTCCGGATGTGGAGCTCCGACGCGATGCCGAGCAGGACGGCGGTGATGCCGGTGGTGTCGGCGTCGGTCAGCTCGGTGAGATTGCCGGTGCCCATCAGCATCTCGGCTTTCGGGCGCTCGCGCCGCAGTTGCGCATAGCGCTCGAGCGAGGTCATGAAGCCGAAATTGATGGGATCGAGCACGGGGTCGGCGAGATAAGCGCGGCCGCGGGCATCGAGCGCATCCATGGCGCGGTAGAGCGAGGCCATGTCGCCATGCTCCTTCGGGATCAGCACCGGGGTCGATTTGACCTCGTCTACAAGGTGGAGCATGTCCTCGTTCAGGCTGAGCAGGAAATCGGCGCTCGCTTTGCCGCCGCGCAGCAACTCTGCGGCATCGGCGGAGTCGACGCTGGTCTTGTAGCCTTTCGCCGTAAGCGCTTGGACCGCCTCCTCCAGATGCGGGAAGGGTGTGTCGGGCAGGCAGCCGAGATCGATAACATTGGCCCCGGCGCGGCTATAGCCTTCCGCGCGGGCGAGGATCGCCTCGACGGAGAGCGCCGAGGCGTCGACGATCTCGGCGAAGATCTGGATATCGTATTTGGTCATGTCCGACGCTTTACGGGCGCGGCCGAAAAAGCCGGGGATGTCTTTCAGCTCGTCCGGTCCCCGCAGGAAGGGCACGCCGAAGCGCTCGCTCAAGCGGGCAAGATCGGCGCGGCAGCGGCCGGGCAGCATGATCTTGTCGGCTTCGACCGGCTTCGGCAGCCGCCGCGCGATGATCTCCTCCGTCATCAGCGCCGCGACTTTGACCCCGATATCGAGCACCTTCCAGGCGAAGCTCGCCTTCATGCCGGCAAGCACCGCCTCGAGCCTTGGGCGGGCGAGGTGTCCGGTGAGGAACAGAATGCTTTCGGCCATCTTCCTTGCCGCTCGCGACCTTGACCTGCAGCCGACTTCTAACCTGCCCGGCAAGCAAGCGCGAGGGCCCGCGCCGGTGCTTTGACACAACGGCCTTAGTCGATGCGTGCGCCACAAGCCCAGCCGCCGGGAAGGGCCAGGCTCGCGGCGAAGTCCGCCTGATCGCCGCGGCCGAGCAGGAAGGTAGGGAGCCCAGCGTCGCGCAGCATGGCGGGAAAGGCGGCATCGACGACGCCGTCGCGGGCAAGCTGCTCGGCGCTGAGCGCGGCGCGCGGCCGAGGCATGGACTTGATCACATAGCAGCGCTCGGCGCCGAGGCGGTGCGCTAGCCAGAGCGCGAGGCTGTCGGAGGTCACGGTCCAGGATTGCGGAATGTCGCGGCGGTTGGCGACGAGCGTAAAAGGCGCCCACACCGCCACATGGCCCTGCTCGAGCGACCCCCGCAAGGCTTCCTCGGTGTCGCCAACCTCGAACCCTAGGCGCAGACCCGCCACCGCCCAGGCGAGCTGGTCCATGGCAAGCAGCGCCATGCGATGGGCGGCGCCGTCATCGAGCCCGAGCTGCCGCTGGCAGGCGCGCACCTCGTCGGCGAGCGCCCCTCCCCCCGGCACGACCACAATGGGGCGCGGGCTTGACGCAATGGCATCGAGCCAGGCTTGCAGCTCAGGGGAACGCACCACGCTGCCGCCGAGTTTCGCTACGATGGGGCGCAATCGGTCGGCGACGCCCCACTCATGATTGTCGGCTGGAAAGGCTTGCCCGCTCACATATCAGGCCCTCTCGCAGCGGCGCACGATCTCCACGCCGACGGCGCCAGGCTCCTTGTCGAGCTTCTCGATCTTGACCTTCACGGAGGCAGCCCGCGGATGGGCAAGGCACCGAGTGGCCACCTCGTCCGCCAAGGTCTCGACGAGATTGATATGGCCCTCGGCAAGGATGGTTTTGATGGTTTGGATGATCGTATCGTAATCGAGCACCCGCCCGATCTGATCCTCCACCGCCTGATCGGGCGGCATCACCTCGATATCGACGGAGAAGCGCGCGCGCTGGGTGACGCCCTTCTCATGGGTGTAGACGCCAATCTCGGCATCGAGCACGAGGTCGTGCATGAAGACGCGGTCGTATGGCCCAGTGGCACCGGTCCCGCCAGTGGACACGATTCCTGCTCGCGTCATTCGCTTAGCTGCCATCGGCGCGGAATTCCGTCAGGGCTAGAGCATGATCCCGAAAAGTTGCAGACTTTTCGGACACGATTATGCGTCAAGACAAAGACTTAGAGCGGAATCACGATTCCACCTGAAGCGATTTCGCTCTAAGGGCGCCCGATCCCTAGCATGAAGCTTCCGCCGCCGCGCCGTTCAACTTGGCCCTTGGCCAGCATGCATGTGCAGGTCGGGCTCCCGGGATCAGCGACCGGATCGCCGCACAGGCCGCGGGATCGAGGGAGGACTTTCGGGAGGCGCGGCAGAGCGCGCCGCGAAAGCCAAGCAGGTCTGGCGCGAGGGTGAGCAGCTCCGGCACCATTGTTCCGGCGAGCGACCCGGCGAGTCCCACAATGAGGCCATGCGACTTGGCGCGCGTCACGAAGCTGGCGAGCTTACGAAGATCGAGGTGGTCGCGAAGCGACCCGGAGGTCTTGCCGGCGGTGTCGAGCATCACGCCGGCGGCTCCCATATCGGCTGCCGTGGCGACGGCGTCGAACGCCGGCAGCCGGTCGGCGAACAGCACGACGATGAGGCGGACGCTTCGCGCCACGGGGCCTAGCGCTACGAGACAGCGCCGCGCGTCTGCCTCGGGGAAGAGACCAAACTTGACATAGTCGACGCCGCAGTCGGTTCGGTCCAGCACGGCAGCGCTTATCTCCTCCGCCCGCATCGGCAGGTCGCCAATGGTGGCGCTGACCGTAGTGCGGCCGGCGATGGCCGACACGATGGCCATGGTCGTCTCGCGGTCGACAGCACCAAGCGCGCCCCGGCGCGGCTCTTTCAGATCGATGAGGTCGGCGCGGGCGAGAAGAGCAAGCTCGGCCTCAGCCTCATCGCGCACGCTGGCGAGGAATAGCGTCACCGGAACCAACTGAAGAAGCCGCCGCCGCCGCGACGGCCGCGACTTTGGCCTGGAGCTCCCCAGGGGGACGCGTCAGAACCCCAAGAATCTTCACGCGCGACAGGCTTCGGTTTCGGTTTCCTGAGCTTGATCTCGTTGGCGTTGCCTTCTGGATCGGTCACGACCACGGAGACCGCCTGCCAATTCCACTGGGCCGCCGACGGCCCCCAGCTGTAGGGCTCGATGGAGATCACCTTGTTCGAATAGAGGTCGACGATCGCCACATAGACGAGGCCCTGGTCGGCGCCTTCGCCGAGGTCGCCGGCGTAATAGCGCAAAAGCCCGATGCCGGCGAGCGCATCCTTCATCAGGCTCCATTCGATAATTTTGGGCGTGCCCGAGCCGAACATCTCAAGCTCGGCTCGGAGCGAGGGGTATTTCGGATTGGTCGCAATATAGCGGCCAGGAGACGGCTCCTTGATCACCCAGTCGGAAACCGGCGGCCCCAAAGGTAGACCCTGCTCGGCGGGCACCTCTTGGCCCAGCTTCTGCAGGGCCTCGCGGCTCTCGTTCTGGAACGGGTCTTGCTCCAGCGCGTGGCGATAGTCGGCGATGGCGTCGGGCGCCTGGCCGATGGCGTTGTACACATCGCCACGGATGCGCAAGGAGAGCGGATCGTCGGGCGCGAGCGAGAGCGCCTGGTTGGCATCGTTCAACGCGTCGTCACTGGCGTTGGCCTGAACCCTGGCCAAGGCGCGCATGGCGTAGGCCTCCACGCTTTGCGGGACGAGCTCGATCGCATGGGAGAGATCCGCAATGGCATCGTCAAGGCGGCGGACTTGCGTGAACACAATGCCTCGCTCGATATAGGCGTCGGCGAAGTCGGGCTTGAGCTCGATCGCTTTGTTAAGATCGTCCACCGCGGTGTTGAACTTCTTGTCGCCGGCATAGGCGCGGGCACGCAGTAGCAAGAGGTCTGGCTGGTCCGGGGTGATGGCGAGGGCCTGGGTAAAATCGTCGGCGGCTTCCTTGAACTGCTCCAGCGCGAGATTGGCCTCGCCGCGGTTGCCGTAGGCCGCTTCATATTTGGGGTTGATGCCGAGCGCGCGGGTGAAGTCGCGGAGCGCGGCATGATAGCGATTCAACGCCGCATGGGCCTTGCCGCGGCCGTTGAAGGGCACCGCGCTTGCCGGCATCAGCTCGACGGCCTTGCGAAAGTCCTGGAAGGCCGGCTCGTATTGGGCGAGCGCGGTGTGGGCGTTGCCGCGGTTGTTGTAGGCTGCGCCGTAATTGGGGGAGAGCGCGATGGCGCGGTCGAAATCCTTCACCGCCTCCTCGGGGTGGCCCAAATCCATGAGCGCGTTGCCCCGGTTATTGTAGACGGTGGCGTTCTCAGGGGAGATCTGGATCGACTGGTTGAAGTCGTCGACCGCCTCCTTGGTCTGCTTAAGCCGCCATTTTACCACGCCGCGGTCGCTATAGATGCTCGCTTTGACAAAGTCGGCGATCTCTGGGTTGGACAGGGCTTCGTCATAGGCGGCGAGGGCCTTGTCATATTGGCCGCGCAGCAGGGCCGCCGCACCCTCACGGGCACGCAAGAGCGTCACATCCTCTGCCCGGACCGCGGTCGCGCCGGCAATTAGGACGAGAACCAGCCCGCAAAGCTTAAGGCACCTGGATGTCATGAGCCCACGACCAGAAACGGGCTTAATTGAGCCCCTCCGCCTCCATTTCCCCATAAAGTCGGACTGTGTCAACAAAGGGTCACCGAGCTACCTCATGGCGGTTCGAAATCCGGCCTTCCTCGCGCCTCTTGCCTAGATTTGCGAGTTCGCGCAACACGCTTGGCAGCATCTTCGGCAAGTCCTCGGCGATCAGGCCCGGACCGAATATTTGAGCCGCCCGTCCATGCAGCCAAACGGCGGCGGACGCCGCCTCGAACGCCTCCATGCGTTGCGCCAACAGGCCAAGCACCATGCCCGCCAGCACGTCGCCGGTGCCGGCGGTCGCAAGCCATGGGCTCGACGTGGCGTTGATCGAGGCGCGGCCGTCGGGCGCGGCAACGACGGTATCGGAGCCCTTCAGCAACATGATCGCGCGCGAACGCAGTGCGGCGGCGCGGGCGCGTGCAAGCTTGTCCGCCAGCGGGCCGAACAGACGCGCGAATTCGCCCTCATGGGGCGTGAGTACGACAGGCGCGGCGCGCGTGGCGATGGCCGAAAACAGCGTGCCGCCGTCCCCAGCAAAGGAGGTCAGCGCGTCCGCGTCGAGGACAATAGCGGCTTGGCTCGCCAGCGCTGTCAGGACCAACGTCTTGGTGCGCTCGCCGACGCCAACGCCGGGGCCGACGAGAACGGCATTCTTGCGCTCGTCCGCCAGCAGTCCCGCAAGGTCCGCCGCATCATCGACCTGCCGTACCATGATGGCCGTGAGCTGGGCAGCGTTCACGTCGACGGCGTCCTTCGGCGAGGCGACGGTGACGAGGCCCGCGCCCACGCGCAAAGCGCCAAGCGCGCCAAGCCGCGCCGCTCCCGTGCTGAAGGCCGGACCCGACACGACCACCGCATGGCCCCTTGCATATTTGTGGTCCTCAGGCCTCGGCCAGGGAAAATGCGGGAGCCATAGAGGAGGCTCATTGGCAAAGCTGCGGGGTTTGATGATCTCCAGCACGTTGTCGGGGATGCCGATATCGACCACACTCACCTCGCCGCAGGCTTCCCGTCCTGGCAGCAGTAGGTGCCCGAGCTTCAGGCGAAAGAAGGTCACAGTCGAGGTCGCACGAACCGCCACGCCCCGGACGGCGCCGGTGGTGCCGTCGATTCCGCTCGGCACATCCACCGCCACCACGGGAAGCCCGCTTGCATTCACGGCCTCGATCAGCGCGGCGAATTTGCCTTCGATGGGACGCGCGAGGCCCGCCCCGAACAGGGCATCGACCACGACATCGGCGCGGGCGAGAAGGTTGGCGCTCAAGGGCTCGACGGCGCCGGTCCAAAGCCTGGCCATGGCTGCTGCATCTGTGGGCAGCCTCGCGCGGTCGCCGCAGAAGCCAAGGCAAACCGTGTAGCCTTTCTCCAGCAGATGGCGGGCGGCGATAAAGCCGTCGCCGCCATTGTTGCCGGGGCCGCAAAGGACGGCGACCTGCCGCGCGTCCGGAAAGCGCTGCGCGACCTCGTCCGCAACGGCGCGTCCCGCATGCTCCATGAGCACGAGGCCGGGCACCCCGCCTTCCATGGCAAGGCGGTCGGCTTCTCCCATCTCCTTCGCGGTCAAGAGCTCGAGCATCGATCTCACGATAAAGCAAAGGGCCAACGAAAACGCAAAACTAGGGGTGATGACTTTCTGATGAAATTATGCGCATCTTGCCTAAATGCTAGGCCGTTGTGGCTCGAAACATCACCCGGGTGTTCGGCATCCCCCTCCCAAATCCCTGGAAACAGAACGAAAGCTTCATCAGAAGGGATTGGCATAGCGCGTGCTACAGCTCCGGCAAGACGGCGATCACGGGCGGAAGCGCGCGGCTTAAGCGTTTTTTCTATGCCCAGCGGGGAGGTGCGGTGGAAAACATGAAAAAGATCGAAGCGATTATCAAGCCGTTCAAGCTCGATGAGGTGAAGGAGGCCCTGCAAGAGATCGGACTTCAGGGTATCACAGTGACCGAAGCCAAGGGATTCGGACGTCAGAAGGGACATACCGAGCTCTATCGCGGCGCCGAATATGTGGTCGATTTCCTGCCCAAGGTGAAGCTGGAACTCGTGCTCGGCGACACCATGGTCGAGAAGGCCATCGACGCCATTATCGCGTCAGCGAAGACCGGTCGCATTGGAGACGGGAAAATTTTCGTGTCGAATGTCGAAGAGGCCGTGCGCATCCGCACGGGCGAGACGGGAAATGATGCCATCTAACGAGGAACGCGGAAAGACAGGACCGGCCCTGGATGAGCCGGCGAGATCGAAACCGCTTTTTAGCCGCCGAGCCTAGGGCTCAAGCGGCATCAATCATGCGAAGCACAGGGGAGTACAATGGCAGACGCTAAGCACGTAGTGAAGAAAATCAAGGACGAGGAGATCAAATTCGTCGACCTGCGCTTCACCGATCTGCGGGGCAAGATGCAGCACGTCACCATGGACTCGAAGGTGATGGACGAGGACGCCTTCACCGACGGAATCATGTTCGATGGCTCATCGATCGCTGGCTGGAAGGTGATCAACGAGTCGGACATGAAGCTGATGCCGGACCCGGACTCGGCGGTGCTCGACCCGTTCTTTGCGCAAAGCACGCTCGCCATCTTCTGCGACACGCTCGAGCCCTTGACCAACGAACCTTACGAGCGCGACCCGCGCTCGATCGCAGGCAAGGCCGAGGCCTATTTGAAGCAGACCGGCGTCGGCGATACCGCCGTGTTCGGGCCGGAGGCGGAGTTCTTCGTGTTCGATGATGTCCGCTTCACCGCCGAGCCCTACAATTGTGGCTACAAGATCGATTCGATCGAGCTGCCCTCAAACATGGACACCGAATATGAAATGGGCAATCTAGGTCACCGCCCTCGCACCAAGGGTGGCTATTTCCCGGCGCCACCCGTCGATTCCGCACAAGACCTCCGCTCGGAGATGTTGAGCGTGATGGCGGACATGGGCGTCGCCACCGAGAAGCATCACCATGAGGTGGGCGCCGCGCAGCATGAGCTCGGCATCAAGTTCGGACCGCTCGTGAAGACCGCCGATGCGATGCAGATTTACAAATATGTGATCCACAACGTGGCGCAGGCCTACGGCAAGACCGCCTGTTTCATGCCGAAGCCGATCTTCGGCGACAACGGTTCGGGCATGCACACACACCAGTCGATCTGGAAGGGCTCCACGCCGATCTTTGCCGGCGACAAATATGCCGACCTGTCGGATTACGCGCTTTGGTACATCGCCGGCATCCTCAAGCACGCCAAGGCGCTCAACGCCTTCACCAACCCGACCACCAACTCCTATAAGCGGCTGGTGCCTGGCTATGAGGCGCCGGTGCTGCTCGCTTACTCCTCGCGCAACCGCTCGGCCGGCTGCCGCATTCCGCTCGGCTCAGGACCCAAGGCCAAGCGCGTGGAGGTCCGCTACCCCGATCCCGCCGCCAATCCCTATCTCGCCTTCGCCGCCATGCTGATGGCGGGTCTCGACGGTATCGAGAACAAGCTCAATCCCGGCGACCCGATCGACAAGAACCTCTACGATTTGCCGCCGGAGGAGCTCGAGAAGGTACCGACCGTCTGCGGCTCGCTACGCGAGGCCTGCGAGGAGCTCGACAAGGACCGCGCCTTCCTGAAGAAGGGCAACGTCTTCACCGACGATGCCATCGACGCCTATCTTGAGCTCAAGATGGAGGAGGTGGGGCGGTTCGACATGATGCCGCACCCAATCGAGTTCGACATGTATTACAGCGTCTGACGCGAGCGTCTGATCGCCTGCCGTTCAAAGGGGGACCAAAGCGAATGGGGCGGCCGAAGACCTGGCCGCCCCACTTTCCGCCCGGCCTGCTTGGCCTTTGGCCGCCCCCGCGTACCCCCCTTAGGACGCGGATGGAGCAATGCCGAAGGTCCCTGCCAGGCTCCCCCGTCTAAGCTCTCCCTCAAATCAAATAGAACACTCCCCAGATCAGCATCCCGAGCACGAGGACGCAGAGCCATTGCTTGTTGCTCGTGTACCAGTTGCCGAGCATCGATGGGATGCCGAACACCACGAACCGGCACAGCGACAGGCTGGTGACGAGCGCGATCCCGGAAAGCATCCAGAGGAAAATGTCTTTCGGGTCGGCGCCGCTTTGGCCCGCATCGACCAGGAACCTCTGGCCGGTATTGGCGCTGGCGCTGATCACGGCGGAGAGCGATGCCACCGCGAGCGTCACGAGAATGGCGTAGCGCATGATCGTCATGCCGAACTCTCCCGCTTTTGAGGCAAATTGTAGGGAGAGCCCGTAAACAAACGGGAAAGCGAATTGCTTAGCGGACGGTTAACAGGGGCCGTGTTACGCCCGAGGCTCGCGCTTGTCAGTCCCGCCAAGGCGGAAACTCAGTAACCGCCGACTTTCGTGAATCACTCGAGGGGCTACTGGATCGCCCCGGTTCCTCGGGTCAGGCCCGAGGACAGGCTGAGCCGGGCGATGCCAAAGAGTGAAAACGGTCAGGCGGCCTTCCACTTGATGGAGCAGCCCATGGACGGGGTCTGCTGGCGCGGGCCCTGGCCCGTCTTGGCGATCCCTTGCATCGCCTCGAACAGCTCCCGGCGCGCGTCAGAAGGCCCTGCCTCCTTGCGGCTCGCATCGAGCTGGCCGCGATATTGCAGCTCGAGCTTGCCGTTGAAGCCGAAGAAGTCGGGCGTGCAGACCGCGTCATAGGCGCGGGCAACCGCCTGGCTCTCGTCATACAGATAAGGGAAGGTGAAGCCGTGCTGCTCGGCGAACCGCTTCATATTATCGAATGAATCTTCGGGATAGTGAGTGGCGTCGTTTGATGAGATGGCGACGGTGTTAATGCCGTAGGCCTTGAGCTCCTTCGCGTCGCGCACGACCCGGTCGATCACCGCCTTCACATAGGGGCAGTGATTGCAAATGAATATCACCAGCGTGCCGTTCTCGCCCTTGAGGTCGTCGAGGCTGTAGCTCTTGCCGTCGATGGCTGGAAGTGCGAATGGAGCGGCCTTCCAGCCGAAATTGCAGATCGGGGTCTCCGCCGCCATCGACGCTTTCCTTTGATAAGTCGATCATGCCGCATATGGCGAAAGCAGAGCCTTTCCGCAACGGGGCCGAAGCCGACTGGCGCCTCGCCGCTCAGGGCTGGACTCTTGAAAAAGCCGCAGACGCGTGCGAGCTAGCTTAGACTCGTTCCCAAGAGATTCGTTCGTCGCCGGGCCAGCTCGATTGCGCAAAGCCGCACCATCACGCGATCTCTTCGCCAAGCTCGAGGACGAGCTGAAGAAGAAGCCAATTGCGTCCGCCACGGCGGCGAAGAGCGGCAAGCGGGCGCCGGGGTCCAGCGCCGAGGACGCCTACACCGCCGCCGATATCGAGGTGCTGGAAGGCTTGGAGCCCGTGCGTCGGCGCCCCGGCATGTATATCGGCGGCACCGACGAGAAGGCCCTGCATCACCTCTTCGCCGAGGTGCTCGACAACGCCATGGACGAGGCGGTCGAGGGCCACGCCAATCGCATCGAGGTCGACCTCGAAGCCGACGGGTTCTTGAGCGTGACCGACAATGGGCGCGGCATCCCCGTCGACCCGCATCCGAAATTCAGAGCCAAGTCGGCGCTCGAGGTCATCATGACCACGCTGCATTCCGGGGGCAAGTTCGACTCCAAGGTCTACAACACGAGCGGCGGCCTGCACGGCGTCGGCGTCTCGGTGGCCAATGCCTTGTCGGAGTGCCTCGAGGTCGAGGTGGCGCGGGGGCAGAAGCTCTACCGGCAGACCTATACCCGGGGAAAGCCAGATGGCCCGCTTGAGGCCCTTGGACCCGTCAAGAACCGGCGCGGCACCAAGGTCCGCTTCAGGCAGGACCCCAAGATTTTCGGCAAGGGTGCCAGCTTCAGCCCGGCACGGCTGTTCCGCATGGCGCGCTCCAAGGCGTATCTGTTCGGCGGCGTCGAGATCCGCTGGTCTTGTGCGGAAGCCGCTCTCGCCGGCGACAAGGAGACGCCCGCCAGCGCCGTGTTCCATTTCCCCGGCGGCCTCAAAGACTTCCTCGCGGGCCGCGTCGAGGGACAGGAGACCGTCACCAAGGACTTCTTTACCGGCAAGAGCAACAAGCGCGAAGGCCACGGCTCGGTGGAATGGGCGGTCGCCTGGGTCGCCGGAGAGGACGGCTTCCTCAATTCCTATTGCAACACCGTCCCCACCCCCGACGGGGGCACCCATGAGGCGGGTTTACGCGCTGGGTTGGTCAAGGGCTTGCGCGCCTATGGCGAGCTCACCGGCAACAAGCGAAGCGCGCAAGTAACGGCGGAGGACGTGCTGGCCACCGCGGGCGCGCTCCTGTCGCTCTTCATCCGCGAGCCGGAGTTCCAGGGGCAGACCAAAGATCGGCTGGCGAGTCAGGAGGCGACCCGCATCGTCGAGAGCGCGGTGCGCGACGCCTTCGATCATTGGCTCACCGGCAATCCCGCTCAGGCCAACCGCCTGCTCGATTGGGTGATCGACCGCGCCGAGGAGCGACTTCGTCGCCGCAAGGAGAAGGAGATTGGGCGGCAGACCGCCACAAGGCGCCTGCGGCTTCCCGGTAAACTCGCCGACTGCTCCTTGAGCGGCGCGCAGGGCACGGAGATCTTCATCGTCGAGGGCGATTCCGCCGGTGGCTCGGCCAAGCAGGCGCGCGACCGCACAAGCCAGGCGGTCCTGCCGCTCAGGGGCAAGATTCTCAACGTGGCGAGCGCCAGCTCGACCAAGCTCGCCGACAATCAGCTACTTGCCGACCTCGTGCAGGCGCTCGGCTGCGGGACGGGCGGCCGCTATCGCGAGGAGGACCTCCGCTACGAGAAGGTCGTCATCATGACCGATGCGGACGTCGACGGGGCCCATATCGCCTCGCTGCTCATCACCTTCTTCTACCAGGAGATGCGCGAGCTGATCGAGGGCGGCCATCTCTACCTCGCGGTGCCCCCGCTCTACCGCCTGAGCCAGGGCGCCAAAACCTTCTACGCACGCGACGACGCCCATAAGGCCGAGCTCATGGAGTCCGAGTTCAACAGCAGGGGCAAGGTCGAGGTTTCACGCTTCAAGGGCTTGGGCGAGATGCTGCCGAAGCAGCTCAAAGAGACGACCATGGACAGGAGCGTCCGCACGCTGCTTCGCGTGGAGATTGCCGAGGGCGAGCTTAGCTTGACGACTGAGGTCGTCGAGCAGCTCATGGGCAACAAGCCGGAGTCCCGTTTCCATTTCATCCAGGAACGCGCCGAATTCGCCAAGCCCGACGAGCTCGATATTTGAGGGACGTCCGGGAGACTCACAGCCAGCGCGGCACGCGCGCCTGGTATCGGCGATAGGACTCGCCGAACTTGGCTTGCAGATGCGTCTCCTCGCGCTCGACGACACCGCACTGCAAGATGATCAGCCCGGGGATGAGGAGCAGAAGCATCCAGACGCTGGTCAGCACGATGGCCAGGCCGAAATAGAGAATGACGAAGCCGATATAGATCGGGTTCCGCGTGAACTTGTAGGGGCCGCTCTCAACCAGCACAGTGGCGGGCTCCCCGGGCACCGCCTTGGCGCGCATGCGCCGGAACTCCCGAACCGACACCGCCGCCAGAGCAAGGCCGACCAAAACAAGGCTTCCCCCGACGGCAAGCGCGCGGCCAGTGGCGGAGCCAAGTCCGGGACCGAGCGGGACGAGCCAGCTCAGGAGACAGCCGAGCATGAGCGCGCCCGCGAACAGAAGCGGGGGTTTCACCGCCACATCGGCATAGCCCTGCATGCGCGTCTCTCTCCCGTTCGATCGTGAGCGTTCGATGGGATGCATTCGATCAGGACAATTCGATGACGATCGCGTTGGCCCCATACTCTGTCACAATCGGGTGCAATACTCTATAACTCGCCTGGTTCAGACGTCGCGGCCAAAGCTCGAAACGAGGAGTGCATCATGCTCACGACTATCCTCCTCGCCACCGCCCTGCTCGCATTCTCGCTTGTGCCTTTGGCCTCAGCGTCGGCGGACGACGACACCAAGCTGATAGAGAGCACTTTCGCCGCAGGTTGCCGACATCGTCACCGGCGGTTCTTGGTCGGCCGACAAGAAAGGCGGCTTCTATCGCGCCTTCGTGATCATGTCGGGAGAGGCGCAGAATTTTGGCGCCCATGTTTATCTGCAATGGCTCGCTCTCTCCAATGACAACCCCATACCCACGGTGGTGAAAACGGTACCGGTCAAGGAGGTCAACGACCAGAAGCTGGCAAATGCCGCGATTGAGTTGCAAGGCGAGGAGAACAAGGACAACGAGATCACCATCATCGTGACCTCCTACGATTTCGACGCGGACAAGGACATTACCCTGTTCGTGAAAGGCGGCCTGCCCGGCACCTACAGCATGGAAAAGGCGCCCGCGAAGGGCGCCTCGGCCCCCGCCCACCAATGACGCGGCGGCCCCGCCCCCGAAGGGCGAAGGATGATTAGGCGAAGGAGCCCATCTCCCAAGCGGCTATTTGCCCCTTGCGCACATAGCCGCCGCCCCTTATTTGAGGAGTACGCATTGCAAGCTCGTTGGGTGCAATGTGTAGTGGTGTCTTGCGCAAGCGATACGAATCGTTGCAGCAAGATTTGCGCGATTAAAATGAAAGAAACGCGCGTGGCGCTTCGGGCCCGCGGTTATTCTGCTGACGCATGAGCTTTTCACAACTTGGCTTAAGTCCAAAGGTTTTGTCCGCCGTCACGGCGGCAGGCTTCGACGCTCCCACTCCCATTCAGGCGCGAGCCGTGCCTCATGCCGTCGCGGGTCGCGACGTGCTTGGCATCGCCCAGACCGGCACCGGCAAGACCGCCTCCTTCGTCCTGCCGATGCTGATGCGGCTCGAGCGAGGCAGAGCCCGCGCCCGCATGCCGCGCTCGTTGATCCTCGCGCCGACTCGCGAGCTGGCGGCGCAGGTCGCCGAGCATTTCGAAATTCTCGGCAAGAACCATAAGCTCACGGTGGCGCTGCTGATCGGCGGGGTGTCCTACGACGAGCAGGACCGCAAGCTCGATCGCGGCGCCGACGTGGTGATCGCAACCCCCGGTCGGCTGCTCGACCATTTCGAGCGCGGCAAGCTCTTGCTCAATGGCATCGAGATCCTGGTGATCGATGAGGCTGACCGCATGCTCGATATGGGCTTCATCCCGGACGTCGAGCGCATCTGCAAGCTGCTCCCCTTCACCCGACAGACGCTGTTTTTCTCGGCGACCATGCCGTCAGAGATCCAGCGCCTCGTTGACAACTTTCTGCATCGGCCGGAACGCATCGAAATCGCTCCGCAAGCCCCGGCCGCCACAACCATCGTGCAGCGGCTGAAAAAGGCGCCGGACGATGCGGCGGGCAAGCGCGAAGCGCTGCGCGTGCTGATGCGAGAAATCAACGTCAAGAATGCCATCATCTTCTGCAATCGGAAGAAAGACGTGGGGATCGTACACCGCTCGCTGTTGCGCCACGGCTTCAATGTCGGGGCGCTGCATGGCGACATGGATCAGCATCAGCGGACAGCAACGCTCGATGCCTTCCGCAACGGCTCCATCGCCTTTCTCGCGGCGAGCGACGTCGCAGCCCGCGGGCTCGACATCCCCGAGGTCAGCCACATCTTCAATTACGACGTGCCGATCCATCCCGAGGACTATGTTCACCGGATTGGGCGCACCGGCCGCGCCGGCCGCGAGGGCTTCGCCGCCACCCTGGTGACGCCGAAGGACTTGAAGGCGATCCGTGCCATCGAGAGGCTGCTCCGCCAGGACATTCCTTGGATCGACGGCCAGCCGAACGGCGCCGACTTGGCGCCACAAACGGAGGAGCGGGAGCGATCGAACGGCCGGCAATGGCGGGGAGCCCGGTCGAAGCGCCACAAAGGCAGCGGCAGCCACGCCGCGGGGCCCGCGCGGCCGGCCCCTCAAAGTAATGAGCGTTCAGCCGGCAGCGAGAGCCGCAAGCCGGTTCAGCAGCAGCCTCATGAGCGGCGCGCGCAACCTCCGAAAGCGGTGCATGGCACTCCCGCCCCTCGGCAGGAGCCCAACCCTTCGGCAGTCAGAAGCGCCCCGCCGCACCGTGAGGAGAGACGGGAGCAGCCGCCAAGAGCGCCCCACACAGGATCTACCCATGGGCATACCCCCGCGGCCACAGCTCCCCAGGGCACGCCGGCGCCCAAGCCTTCGCAACCGGCCCGGAGCGGCGTGCGCGGCATGGGCGAGCATGTCCCGGCCTTCATGACGCGCTCCGTACGGCCCCTGGACTAGGTCAAGAGCGCGCATCAGCCCTAACGAGGCGCTAATCGGCGCGCTTTAGCTTCCGCCTTGCAGAATTTCAGCTGCGCTCGCCGGTGTTGGATTGGCCGGGCTTAAGAGGCTTTCTCGGATAGATCGAAGCCGCTCCGCGCCGCCTCTGCCGCGGGCGTGAGCGCCACGGACTCGCCGCAGCCGCAGGCGCTGGTCTGGTTCGGATTGTGGAAGACGAAGCCCGAGCTCAAGCGGTCGGTGCGATAGTCCATCTCGGTGCCGAGCAGGAACAACACGGCGGTGGGATCGATCAGGATGCGCACGCCTTTATCCTCGACAACCTCGTCATGGGGCGCCTTCGTCTCGGCATAGCTCATCGTATATTCCATGCCGGCGCAGCCGCCCTTCTTCACGCCGATGCGTAAGCCCGCGCCCTCCCTGCCCGAGGCAGCCGTGAGCGAGCGAATACGCTCAGCAGCGGCATCGGTCAGCGTGATGACTTTCGATTGGGCGCGGATGCTCATGGGTGAAACTTGGGGCAGATCGCGATCCGGTTCAAGCCTTGGCGCGCTCAGAACATGTTGAGGGCGAGCCGCGCCTCGTCGGACATGCGGCTCGGATCCCAGGGCGGGTCGAAGACGAGCTTGACCTTCACCTGACCCACGCCGGGGACGGCGGAGACGGCGTTTTCCACCCAGCCAGGCATGTCGCCGGCCACGGGGCAGCCCGGCGCCGTCAGGGTCATGTCCACCTCGATATTGCGCGCATCATCGACGTCGAGGCGGTAAATCAGGCCAAGCTCGTAGATGTCGACCGGGATCTCCGGGTCGAACACGGTCTTCAGCGCCGCGACCAGGTCGTCTTTCAGCTGATCGAGCTCGGGCGATGGGCTCGCTGGAGCTGCCGCCTCAACCGCCTCCGTAGGCGCAGGCGCATCGCCTCCAGTCTCAGCGGACGGCTCGGCCTCCACCGGCGCCTCGGGGGCCGCAACCCTCTCCTCGCTTTCTTGAATCTTTTCAGTCATTTGCGCCACCTGAGTTAAACGAACATCTCATGGGCTTTGTGCAGAGCCTCGACCAGCCTGTCGACCTCCTCGAGCGTATTATACATGGCGAATGAGGCGCGTGCTGTCGAGGTGACGCCGAAACGGGCGAGCAGCGGCTCGGCGCAATGGGTGCCGGCCCGGACCGCCACGCCGTAGCGGTCGAGGATCGTGCTCACGTCGTGTGGATGGGCGCCATCCATCTCGAAGGAGATGATCGAGCCCTTGTTCTTGGCGCGTCCGAAAATGCGGAGCCAGTTGAGGTCGCCGAGGCGCTGCATGGCATAGGCGAGCAGCGCGTCTTCATGGGCCATGAGGCGCTCGCGCCCGATGCCCTCCACATAGTCGATGGCCGCTCCGAGCCCGATCGCCTGCACGATAGCCGGGGTGCCGGCCTCGAAGCGGTGCGGCGGGGCGGCATAGGTGATGCGGTCGCAGGTCACCGTGCCGATCATCTCGCCGCCGCCCTGGTAAGGTGGCATCGCCTCAAGCAGCTCCTTTTTGCCGTAGAGCACGCCGATGCCGGTCGGGCCATAGAGCTTGTGGCCGGTGAAGGCATAGAAGTCGCAATCGAGGTCCTGCACGTCGACGGGACGATGCACCGCCCCTTGCGCGCCATCGACGAGCACGGGAATGCCGCGGGCGTGAGCCAGTCGCACCACCTCCTTGATCGGCACGATGGTGCCGAGCACGTTCGACATATGGATGATGGAGACCATCTTGGTGCGGGGACCAAGCAGCGCTTCGAATTTGTCCAGCAGAAGCTCGCCCTCGTCGGAAATGGGCGCCCATTTCAGCACGGCGCCCTGCCGCTCGCGCAGGAAATGCCAGGGCACGATGTTGGAATGGTGCTCCATGATCGAGAGCACGATCTCGTCGCCCTCGCCGATATGGGGGCCGCCATAGGACTGGGCCACGAGGTTGATGGCTTCCGTGGCGTTGCGGGTGAAGATGATCTCGGCGTCGGATTTCGCATTGAGGAAGCACCGCACCGTCTCCCTCGCCTTCTCAAAATTGGCGGTGGAGAGATTGCTTAGATAGTGCAGGCCACGATGGACGTTGGCGTATTCCTGCGCATAAGCGCGCTGGATGGTCTCGAGCACGACCCGGGGCTTCTGCGCCGAGGCGCCGTTATCCAGATAGACGAGCGGCTTGCCGTACACTTCACGCGCCAGGATCGGAAAATCGGCGCGGATGGCCTCGACGTCGTAAGCGGGCTTGCCGGTCAGTGCGGGGGTCGATTTCGGCAAGATGGTCATGGGAGCCTTCCCGTTCAGTCGAACGCGACGCCGAGCCAGGCGGCCGAGGCTCTGGCCAAGGCATCGCGGAGGCCTTCATGCTGCACGCGCTCAAGGGCCTCGCCGACAAAGGCCTGGATCAAGAGCGCACGGGCCTGTCCCTCCGGGATGCCGCGGGCCTCGAGGTAGAACAGCAGGTCCTCGTCGATCTGACCAGAGGTCGAGCCGTGGCCGCAGACCACGTCATCGGCGAAGATCTCGAGCTCGGGCTTGGAGTCGAATTCCGCGGTCTCCGAGAGGAGCAGCGCCTGCGCCATCTGCTTGCCGTCGGTCTTCTGGGCGCCCGGCGACACGATGATCTTGCCCTGGAAGACGCCGCGCGCCTCGTTGTCCAGCACCGTCTTGAACAGCTCGCGGCTCGTGCAGCGCGGAACGCGATGCTCGATGACGAGGGTGGTGTCGCAATGCTGGTGGCCGCGCATCAGGAGCGCGCCGGAGACGTCGAGGGCCGATCCTTCGCCGTCGAAGCCCGCATAGATCTGGTTGCGGGAGAGTGCCGCACCGGTCGAGAACTGGAACGCCTGATAGTGGGCATCGGTGCCAAGCTCGACTAGCCAGGTGACTAGGTGGAAGGCCTCCTCGTTTTCCCGCTGCAGCTTGACGTGGTTGAGGCTTGCCTTACTGCCGATCTCAATCTCGGTGACCGCATTTCGCTGCAACTCCCTCCCCCCGAGGCTGCCGTAGCTTTCCACGAGATCGAGCGAGGCGCCCTCCTCGAGCAGGACGACGCTGCGCGTGACCACGCTTGACGGCTCGGGGCCGCCGTCGAGATGGATGAGATGGACGGGCTTGTCGAGTGTCACGCCTTTGCCGACGCGCAAGGCGGCACCGCCGCTCATCAGCGCCAAATTCAGCGCCACGACCGGATCGCGGTCCTGAGGATTGACCTTGCCGAGCAGGCCCTTCAACCAGCGCGGCGGCTTCTGTAGCGCCTCGGTGAGCGATGCGACCTCGACGCCCTTAGCCTTCAGCCCGGCGATGTCTGACAGGTCCGCCCTGAGCTCGCCTTCCAGGATGACAAGCCGGTAAGCGGCGAGCTCCGCGATCTCAGCCCCAAGCGCTTCGGCAAGCTCGGCCTCGCTAAGCGGGATGCCGGTGGCGCGCGCAAGCGGATGGGCCTCGGTAAGCCGCGAGCGAAGATCGGTATATTTCCAGGCCTCCACCCGGCGGTGCGGCAGCCCGAGCGCGGCATAGGCGTCGATCGCCTTGGCGCGAAGGTCGGCGACCCATGGGTTGCCAGCTCCCGGCAGCGCCTGCTCGGCGGCGGCGAAGAGGTCGAGATAGGCCTGCTCGGCCCTTGTCTGGAACTGCTTGACCGGGAGTTCCATGCGAGAGCGGTCCCCTTACGCTGCCGCGCCGCTGGCGGCTGCACCACTCTTGGCCGCGCCGCTGGCGGCCGCACCTTCGCCGAAATCGGCGTAGCCGGACTGCTCCAGCTCGAGCGCAAGCTCAGGCCCGCCTGAGCGCGCCACCCTGCCGTCGGAGAGCACATGCACCCGGTCGGGCACGATATAGTCGAGGAGGCGCTGATAATGGGTGATCACCAGCATAGCGCGGTTGGGCGCACGGAGCGCGTTGACGCCCTCGGCGACGATGCGCACGGCGTCGATGTCGAGGCCGGAATCGGTCTCATCCAGCACGCAGAGCGACGGCTCAAGCAGCGACATTTGCAGGATCTCGTTGCGCTTCTTCTCGCCGCCGGAGAAGCCGACATTGAGCGGCCGCCGCAACATCTCGGGGTCTATCTTGAGCTCGCTTGCCTTCTTCCGCACGAGACGCAGGAAGTCGGGCGTCGAAAGCTCGGCCTCGCCCCGAGCCTTCCTCACGGCGTTCGCGGCGGTGCGCAGGAAGGTCATGGTGGCGACGCCGGGAATCTCCATGGGGTATTGGAAGGCGAGGAACACGCCCGCGGCGGCGCGCTCGGCTGGGCCCATGGCGAGAAGGTCCTGGCCCTTCCAGGTCACGGAACCGGCGGTGACCTCATAGTCCTGCTTGCCGGCGAGCACATAAGCGAGCGTCGATTTGCCAGAGCCGTTCGGGCCCATGATGGCGTGCACCTCGCCACTCGGCAGTTCGAGGTCGAGGCCTTTCAGGATCTCGCGGCCATCGACATTGACGTGCAAATTCTTGATCTCAAGCATTATGACGTCTTTCTAACCCTTTGGCACTGTCTCGCTTTCGTCATGCCCCGCTCACCCAACGCTCCCCTCCAGTGAGATGCCGATCAGCTTCTGCGTCTCGGCCATGAACTCCATGGGCAAATGCTGCAGCACGTCGCGGACGAAGCCGTTGACGATCAACGCCACCGCCTCCTCCGCCGACAGCCCGCGGCTCAAGCAGTAGAACAGCTGGTCGTCGGAGATCTTCGAGGTGGTCGCCTCGTGCTCGAAGGTGGCGGACGCGTTCTTGGCCTCAATATAGGGCACGGTATGCGCGCCGCATTTGTCGCCGATGAGCAGCGAGTCGCAATTGGTGAAGTTGCGCGCGTTCGCCGCCCGGCGATGCGCCGAGACGAGGCCGCGATAGGTGTTGTTGGAGCGACCGGCGGCGATGCCCTTGGAGATGATGCGGCTCGACGTGTCGCGCCCCAGATGGATCATCTTGGTACCGGAATCCACCTGCTGATAGCCGTTGGAGATGGCAATCGAATAGAACTCACCGCTGGAGCCGTCGCCGCGCAGGATGCAGCTCGGATATTTCCAGGTGATGGCCGAGCCGGTCTCGACCTGGGTCCAGGAGATCTTCGAGTTCTTGCCCCGGCAATCGCCGCGCTTGGTGACGAAATTGTAGATGCCGCCCTTGCCCTGCTTGTCGCCCGGATACCAGTTCTGCACCGTGGAATATTTGATCTCGGCGTCGTCCAGAGCGATGAGCTCGACCACGGCGGCATGGAGCTGGTTCTCGTCGCGCATCGGCGCGGTGCAGCCCTCGAGATAACTGACATAGGCGCCCTTGTCGGCGATGATCAGGGTCCGCTCGAACTGCCCAGTCTGCCTCTCATTGATGCGGAAATAGGTGGAGAGCTCCATCGGACAGCGGACGCCCTCCGGCACATAGACGAAGCTTCCGTCCGAATAGACCGCGGAGTTGAGCGTGGCATAGAAATTGTCGGTGCTCGGGACCACGGAGCCCAGATATTTGCGCACGAGCTCGGGGTGGTTCTGCACCGCTTCCGAGATCGAGCAGAAGATGACGCCGACCTTCGCCAGCTCCTCCTTGAAGGTGGTGACCACCGAGACGGAATCGAACACCGCATCGACCGCCACGCGCGGCACGCCTTGCACGCCCGCGAGCAGCGCCTGCTCCTTCAGCGGGATGCCGAGCTTGGCATAGGTCTCAAGTAGCTCCGGGTCGACATCCGCGAGGCTCTTCGGCCCTTCGGTGCTCTTTGGCGCCGAATAATAATAGAGTTCCTGGAAGTCGATTTTTGGGTGATGCACATTGGCCCAAGTCGGCTCCTGCATGGTGAGCCAGCGGCGATACGCCTCGAGCCGCCAATCGAGCAGCCAAGCGGGCTCCTTCTTCTTCGCCGAGATGAAGCGGACCACATCCTCGGAAAGGCCCTTCGGGGCCTTGACCGACTCGATCTTCGTGGTGAAGCCATATTTGTATTTGTCTACGTCGATCTCGCGGACGCGGGCGACCGTCTCTTGCACTGCCGGCATGGCTCTCCTCCAAAGTCCTTCTCTTCAGGGCCCTTAGGCCGCTTTCTGGCGCTCTCGCATCCGCTTGACCAGCTCGCCCCAGGCTCCGAGGAATCTCTCGATATCGGCAGTCTCGCTGCCAAAACCAAGGCTCATCCGGATCGCGGCTTGGGCGAGGTCGGGGGCCACGCCCATGGCGTTCAGCACATGCGATGCCTCGACCTTGCCCGAGGAGCAGGCGCTGCCGGCGCTCACGGCGACGCCCGCAAGATCGAGTCCAATGACGAGCGTCTCGGCCTTAGTGCCGGCGACCGCGATGCAACTCGTGTTCGGCAGACGCGGCACGCCCCCCGAAAGCACCACGGCATCCGGCGCAATTGCCAGCGCCCTCCTCTCCAGTCCGTCGCGGAGCGCGGCGAGTGCCGACGCCTTGTCCAATTCCGCGGCCGCGATCTCCGCCGCCACGCCGAAGCCGACAATGCCGGCCACGTTCTCCGTGCCTGCCCGGCGCCGCCGCTCCTGGCCGCCACCCTTGATCAGGGGCTCGACCCCAACCCCCTCGCGGAGCACGAGGGCGCCAACGCCCTTGGGGCCGCCGATCTTGTGGGCAGACAGCGTCATCATGTCGGCGCCAAGCGCCGCGAAATCAAGGGCGAGCCTACCCGCGACCTGAACCGCATCGCTGTGCAGAAGGCCGCCTGCCGCATGGACGATCGCGGCCGCTTCAGCGACCGGCTGGATCGCGCCGGTCTCGTTATTGGCCGCCATCAGCGAAGCGAAAGGCCTCCATCCTCCGAGATGGTGCTTGGCGAGCTCGCTCGCAAGCGTTTCGAGGTCGATCACGCCGTCGCCGGTGACCGGGAGGCGGGTCGTGCTCTCGCGGTAAAATCTGCCGCCGGCGAGCACGGACGGATGCTCGATCGCCGACATGTAGCAATGCCAGGCATCGCCGGGCTGCGCGGCAAGCGCAAGGGCATTCGCCTCGCTGCCGCCGCTCGTGAAGATCACCTCTTCGGGGCGCGCGCCGGCGAGCGCCCCAACCTTTGCCCGCGCGGCCTCGATCAGCGCCCTCGCCTCTCGGCCTTCGGCATGGACGGACGACGGATTGCCAAATGTTTCAAGCGCGCCGACCATTGCCTCGCGCACCTTTGGCCTGAGCGGCGCGGTGGCGTTGTAGTCGAGGTAAGAGCGCGTCGTCATGGCCTCTCGAAGCTCGCGGCAGAGGACCGCGGGTTAGCGCTTGCGCGAGACCCCATCGCGCATGCTATGAAGCGCAGCCCGAGGCCGGGATGTTCCAAGCGCGGCCGAAGCCGAGGCATGCTTGTTTGGAACAATTCTAAATCTTATGTTTGTATAGGATTCCTGAGCGGCAGAGTCAAGATTTGCGGCGGCCCGCTTGCCACTTCCCTTGGCGTAAGCCCCTTCTCCCCCGTGTCCAAATAACGTCATTCGAGGTTAGTGGTTCATGCCTGAGGTGAATATCAGCGGCCCCGCCGGCAGAATCGAAGCCCGCTACCATCACAACAAGACGCCGAATGCGCCGGTTGCACTCATTCTGCACCCCCATCCGCAATTCGGCGGCACGATGAATAATCAAGTCGTTTATCATCTGTATTACACTTTCCAGCGGCGGGGCTTCTCGGTCCTGCGCTTCAACTTTCGTGGGGTCGGCCGGAGCGAGGGGCTGTTCGACAACGGCCCTGGCGAATTGGCCGATGCCGCCACGGCGCTCGACTGGATGCAGGCCTATAACGCCGATGCGGGCTCGTGCTGGATCGCGGGGGTGTCGTTCGGCGCCTGGATCGCCATGCAGCTCCTGATGCGGCGCCCCGAGATCGAAGGCTTCATCTCCATTGCGCCGCCTGCCAATCTCTACGACTTCACCTTCCTTGCCCCCTGCCCGTCTTCGGGGCTGATGGTGAATGGGGCCAAGGACCGCGTGGTGCCGACAGAGGCCGTGCGCGGGCTCGTCGACCGGCTCAAGACCCAGAAGGGCATCGTCATCGAGCACGCCATCGTGCCCGACGCGAACCACTTCTTCGAGGGCCGCATGGATGGCCTCATGGAGGTGGTCGACGCCTATCTCGACAAGCGGCTCGGCAAAAGGAAGAAGCGAGAGTCCGCGGCCTAGCGGCGCGGGGCGCGGGCAAGGCGCCCGCCGGTGACGGGCTGCCTGACCCCCGTAGTACCAGGGAAGCTTAGGGGCAGCTTCTTGACGGAGCGGACGGCGAGATAGGCAAAGGCCTCTGCCTCCAGATGATCGGCCGACCAACCCATCTCCTCGGCGGGGTAGACGGGCTCGACCAAGAGGTCCCTGATGGCCTCCACCAATGTCGGGTTGCGCGCGCCGCCGCCGGTGAGCAGCCAGAGACGCGGCGGCGCCGGCAAGATTTCGCGGAAGCGGGCAATCGCTTCCGCGGTGACGGAAGGTCCGACATCGAAGGCGATCAGGCTGCCGTCCTCGCCGATAAAGGTGACATTGGCGACGCCCCCGATATTGACGACCGCCACGGGGCGCTCGAGGCCCGCCTCCTCGGCAAGTGCGCGATGATAGACGGTCATCATCGGCGCGCCCTCCCCGCCTGCCGCCATATCGGCCGCGCGAAAGTCATAGACGACGTCGATGCCGGTCAGCCGGGCCAAGAGGTCGCCGTCGCCGAGCTGACGGATGAGCCCTCGGGCCGCGTCGTGATAGACGGTCTGCCCCTGGAAGCCGATGAGTGCGACGCAATCGCGTGCGAGCGCACAGGCCTCAAGGAAGTCCTTCACCGCGTCCGCGTGCAAGCGGGTCAGCTCCTGCTCGACATCGGCAAGCAGCCCGCGATCCGAAGGCGCTGCGCCGCTTAGCTCACCGCCCCAAATGCGCCAAGCCGCTGCGACCGCCTCGCAGAGCCTTGCGCGTTGCTCGGGGCGATAGGGAAAGGTGAGGCTTTGCCCGCGCGTCAGCTGCCGCTCGCCGTCGGTCGCCACCAGCGCCACGTCGATGCCGTCCATCGAGGTCCCGCTCATCAGCCCAATCGCTGTGATCACGCCGCTCAAACCCGCTTCCCCTGATCGTGCAATTCTCGCTCAAACCTGATACAGGCGTGACTGCCACTTTTGACCCGAAACTCGCGCGCCGGCCCCATCATGAGCACGACCAAATCGGAGTTGCTGGACGAGCTTAAGACCCGGGGCTATGTCCACCAAGCGACCGACGAAGCCGGCCTCAACAAGCTCGCCCGCACCGAACGCATCACCGGCTATATCGGCTTCGATTGCACGGCCCCGAGCCTCCATGTCGGCAATCTGCTCGGGATCATGATGCTGCGCAAGTTGCAGCAGGCTGGGCACCGGCCCATCGTGCTGATCGGCGGGGGCACCACCAAGGTCGGCGATCCCTCCGGCAAGGACGAGCAACGCAAGCTCCTGAGCGACGCCGAGATCGCCGCCAACGTCGCCGGCATCCAGTCGGTGTTCGGCAAGTTCGTGAGCTTCGGCGACGGCCAAAGCGATGCGTTGATGGTCAACAACGCCGATTGGCTCGACGATCTCAACTATATCGATTTCCTGCGCAACTACGGGCGCCATTTCAGCGTCAACCGCATGCTCTCCTATGATTCGGTGAAGCTTCGTTTGGAGCGGGAGCACCCTTTGAGCTTCATCGAGTTCAATTACATGGTGCTGCAGGCCTACGACTTCGTCGAGCTCTCCCGAAGGTTCGGCTGCCGCCTGCAAATGGGCGGGTCCGACCAATGGGGCAACATCGTCAACGGCATCGAGCTTGGGCGCCGCACCGATGGGATCGAGCTGTTCGGGCTGACCACGGGTCTGCTCACCACCGCCTCGGGCACCAAGATGGGCAAGACCGCCTCGGGAGCCGTGTGGCTCAACCCCGACATGCTCTCGCCTTACGACTATTGGCAATATTGGCGCAACACCGAGGACGCCGACGTTGGGCGCTCCTTGAAGCTGTTCACCGAGCTGCCGCTTCCCGAGATCGAGAGGCTGTCAGGGCTCGCCGGCGCCGAGCTGAACGAGGCGAAGAAGGTGCTCGCCACGGAAGCGACCGCGCTGCTCCATGGGCGCGAGGCTGCTGACCGTGCCGAAGCGACGGCGCGGGCGACCTTCGAGCAAGGCATGATCACGGAGAGCCTGCCCACCTTGGAGCTGCCGCGCGCTGAGCTGGAGAAGGGCTTGGGCGTGCTCAACGTCAATGTGTGGGTCGGCTTCGTGCCGTCCACGAGCGAAGCCCGGCGGCAGATCAAGGGCGGCGGCCTCAAGGTGAACGACGTGGCCGTCACCGACGAGAAGCGGCTGCTCACCCTTGCCGATCTGATGCCGGAAGGCGTCATCAAGCTTTCGCTCGGCAAGAAGCGGCATGTACTGATCCGCCCCGTGTGAGGCTTTTCCCAGGTTTCGCGATCGTGCTTTAGCGCCCGGCCGCCGCGCTGAAATCGGAAGGTGCCGAGCTCGGCGAGGTGATGGCCGAGTTCTGCCCCTCCCCTCGGAACTCGAAGATCTGGCGGAAGATGCCAGGAGCCACCACCGACATCGGGTTGACGAGCACGTTGGGGTCGTCAAGCTGCCCCTGGATGGCGAAGGTGATGCCCACGACGCCCTCGCCCTGCCGGCCCACAAAGATGCCGCCCAAGATTGGGATCGCGCCGAGCGCTGAGTTCAGGCCGTAAAGAGGCACGTAGGTGCCGCCGAGATTGACGGTCTGCGTCTTAAAGTTGACGCGGCCGCGTATGGTGGCGCCGAGCGCAGGGCCATTCATATAGGCGTCGTTGAGCAGAAACTCGCCCTTGCCCACGGCGAAGGGTGCGCGCAACTGGTCGAAGGCTATGCGGGTCTGCCTGACCTGCTTCCGGCGTTCGCTCCCCAGGGCCGCGGCGGACTGGGGATCCGACAGCACGTCGCTCACCACGGAATCACCGAGCACCGCGAAGTCCCGTGCCCATAGCGTACCGGCCTTCATTCCAGCCTGGTCCGCGTCGAGATTAACCTCAAGCGATGCCTCGCCACCATCGAGCTTGGGGTAGAAACCGATCAGGCGGAAGGCGTCGCCCGCATCGCGCGATTCGGCGCGGATCAGGCGTGACCCATTGCTGTCATCGAGCTTGACGGCGATCTCGTTCCGGCCGTTGAGCTTGCCCGTGGCGTTCAGCGCAACGACCCGACCATTGCGTTTCTTGAGCGTGACCTGGGCGTCGCTGACCGTCGTATCGTAAAAGCCCACCACGGTGCCGAGCCGCGCCGAAAGATCGACACTGAAAGGATCACGCGCCTCGGAGTCCTCGGCCAGCTGGCCCGCCGAGAACAAAGACTGGAAGAACTGCTTGCCGTTATAGCTCGGGCCATGGGCATCGACCTCGAGCACGTCTCCATCCTTCACCGTGGCGGTGATTTCGAGATGCGTGAGGCTGTCGAAAGAGAAATCCGAGAAGTAGAAGGATTTGAGATGCCGCTCGGGGTCGAGTGAGATCGAGCCTTCGATGGCGATATCGTCCCCGAGGATCTTGAGGTTCTTGAGATCGGTCGAACCGTCCGCCGCTTGCACGACGTCGAACTGCATGGTGGCGGCCCGGCCTACCGGCTTGGTCCAGCCCATATTGCCGAAGATGAGCTCGGCGTTGGTGAGGTCGACCTTCATGCTCATCGCCTCGGTACCCTTGGAGTCGCGAATGATCGAAAGGGCGACGGGCAATGGACCCCGTACCAAATGGGAAACCTTCAGTCCAAGCGCCTCGCGCTGGTCCTCATCCAAGGTCGCGGTGACCCGGATCGGCGGTTGCCGGTCGTCCGGCGCGTCGAAGACGCGCTGCCAAGCGAGCTTTGCCGGCACGCCCTTGATCAGAATATCGCCCTTCGCTTCCACGGCCTGCTCGGTCACATTCACATCGAGGGAGCCGCCTTCGACAGCCATGTTGCCGATCACATTCGAAGCGACGGCATGGTCGACGCGCGCCGCGCCACGAAGCTTCATCTCATTGAACCCAACGCCAAAATGCATCGGTATGGTGAAGGCGAAACTGCCCTCGGCGTTGCCGCCAAAATAGTCAGGCTTGAGGCTCATCGCGCGAACGAAGCCAAACGGCTCGTGGTCGAGAAGCTCCAGCGCCGCCGCGGTGGCCGAGTTCCCCTTGAAGGTGATCTCTGCCTGTTGCGGTTTCTGCCGAAGGTCGGGAATGAAGTAGCGGCCGTCATGAAGGGCGACCTGCTGGCCCGAAGGCAGCGCAATATTGCCTTCCGGAATGTCAACAGACATCGTCGTCCCCGATATTTTGAGCGTCGCGCTCGGCGCGGCTATCGGAGGCATCTTGGGGACGTAGGTGATGCCCATGTCGACAAGATCCATTTCCAGGTTGACCGCCTCGGGCCCAAGCTCGCCACCGTGCTGGACTTCGGCGAGCTGGCCCGCCGCCAGATCGATACGGACCTTGCCACCGAGAACCTGTCCACCGTGGACGCTTTCGCCGACCCACTTGCGTGCGTCCCCGGCCAAAAATTTCGGCCAAAACTGCTTCATCACGTCGAGCGGCATGGCACTGATCGCACCCGTCAGATGCACCTCGGGCGACCCAGGCGCATCGACGACGCTGCCGGAAAGCTCGACCGAAGCGCTGCCGGAGCGGATCACGAAGCGGGACAGGCTCACCCGGCCGCCGGCGGGCGTGACCGTGCCTTCCGCCGACCACTCGTCCACCTTCATCGGAGGCAGCCCAAACTCCTCGGCGGCGAGCACCGCGTTGTCGGCCTTGAGCTTGAAGGTCCAGGACGGGGAACCATCGTCGTCGTCCGCCTTGCGGAACTCACCGCTGACGGTGGCTTCGCTGGGGCCCCATTTCAACGTGGAGGGCTCGATCTCGACGATGCGGTTCTCCTTCAGATAGCGCAGATGCAGATTACCCCCGTCGACCTGCATGGCGTTGAGGGGATCCCATGGTGGCGTGATGTGCCCACGCCCCAACTGCAATTTCGCGTCACCCGACAGGAATTTCCCGGTGCTCGTAACCTCGGCGCTGGTCTCGCCGGTCACCGGCAGATCGAGAGCTTCGAGCGTCGCCACGCCAGGGAAGTTCGCAGCGAGGCCGGAGGGGACCAGGTTCTGGATCAGCGCAGTGACGGTCAGGCTTTGCCGCTTGGCGCGTTGCTCGGTACGGAAATCAAGCTTCCAATCGCCCTTCGCCGAGGCCAGATCGGCTTGGCCCACCAGGATGCTGCGCTCGTCCTTGTGCTCGAGATCGACGGAGAAGTCGGGGACCTGCCATAGCGTTTGGGTGCCGTTTTGGCTCAGGACGACCTCGGCATTCTTGACGCCGAAGCGGGTCAGATAGGACGTGTTGCCGCGACGCGCCCGCGCGAACACGTCGGTGATGGTTCGCGTCACATCGAGCTGGCGCCCGGCAAGTGCCGCCGGGGGCAGCTCCGCTTGCGGCTCCGAGCGCTTGGCGATGACGCTCTCGGCCGGTGCCGGGTTAGGGGCGTCGGGCGAGGTCGCCGCGTCTTCGGGAAGCGAGCCGCGCATCAGCGATCCTGCCTCGGCGCCGGACGGCCGGTAGAAGCTCAGGGATAGGCCATGATCGGAGGCGTAGAGCAGCAGCCTTGGGCCGATAAAGTCGACGCTGCCCGGCGCGATGCGCCCGGCCAAGAGCGCAGCCCCGCTCATGCCGATGGCCGCGAGCGGCGCCTGCGCCATGATCGAGCCGTCGCTGTCGATCAGACGGATGTTGCGCAGCCTGAACAGCACGCCGGGACCGTCGGGCGAGCGCTGCAGGATCGCGTCGTCGATCTTCACATGCAGATCGGAAAGCTGTTCGTTGATGGCCTGCTCGATGATCGGGACGAGGCTCGGGAGCGAGATCGGGCCGCGGCCGAGCCGGCCGTAGCCTCCCACAATGGCGATCAGCCCCACGACCAGAATGCCCGCGAAAATCTCGCGGCACACATGCGCCCCGCGCGACGACAATTTCCTTAGCTCAAGCTGGACGGACTGGGGCACCAGCTTGACCAGGGCACGGCCCTTCGCCGGCAAGGTGAGGAGCGCTCTGCTGCCTTCCGAAATCTTGACCAGCGCGCCGGCGACCGGCTCGTTCATCGGGCCAAGCATCGCATGCCCCTTCCAGCGCTCGTTCAATCGGCGCAGGCTCGGAAAGGCATTGAGGCGTTCGTAAAAGGCATTCAGACGCTCGTATAGGCTCGCGCGGAGTGAGCGCACGAAACCCAAAAGCGCAAGCGGCAGCCCGGCTCTGGGCAACAAGCGCTGCCTCAGCTGGCTCATGGCCCCTTTAACGGTATCCCCCCAGTAACCCCTTGCCGCCCCGGCGAATCCCCCGCGGAGACGACAGAGTCAATGGCCATAAGAGGCGCGAAAATCGGCTAAAGGAAGGCGGTAGGTCAGTAAACCGAGCCCGCCAATATCACCCAGGACATCCTCCTGCGATAGAAGCCGCATGACAAGCAAGGGGCGAGGCGATATTCTTCAAAGAAGGGGTCGTTGCCGCGTTTGCTAAACTTCCGTGGGCAGAGTCCGCAACGAGTTCCCGAGCGGGCCTTAGTGTTTCGATGCTGAGGCGCAGTGCCGAGGTGCCTTGGCGCTCGGGAGGTGTGTTTGCTGGGAAGGTGCGGGCATGTTCACCAAGAGGTCGGAGCGGGACATTGGCGACGAGGCTTTGCAGCGGATGACCGACCGACCGGGCAGCGAGACCACGCCCTTTGCCGAACGTCCCGGAAGCTATGCGCGAAGCTCGGGCCCCAGCAAACTCGTCCCGTCGATCATTGGTGAAGATCTGACGATCACCGGTAACGTGACCTCGAAGGGCGAGATCCAAGTCGACGGCGAGATCCAGGGCGATGTGCAGTGCGGCTCGCTGCTGCTCGGCGACAAATCGCAAATCATCGGCGGCGTGATCGCCGAGGACGTGGTCGTGCGCGGCCGCGTGGTAGGCACAATCCGGGGTTTGCGCGTCACGCTGCAGGCGCAGTCTCATGTCGAAGGAGACATCCATCACCAGAGCTTGGCCATCGAGCAAGGCGCCTATTTCGAAGGCAAGTCGCGCCGCTCGGACGATCCGCTTGGGACGGCGAAGTCGCCGGCAGACAAGCTTGGCGCCACGGCCGACAAACCTCGCATGGAGCCCCGATCCGAACCGCAAACCCGCGCCGCCGAATAGCGATCCAGATCGCGGGCCACAAGCGCAGCTTGGGCGCCTTACGACGGGCGCTGTTCGGCGTGAATCCGCTCGGCAAGTGCCGCCTCGATGAAACGATCGATGTCGCCGTCAAGCACCGCACTCGGATTGGTGCTCTCCACCCCGGTCCGCAAATCCTTCACGATCTGGTAGGGCTGCAGCACGTAAGAGCGGATCTGATGGCCAAAGCCGATGTCCGACTTGGCGGCGGCCGCGGCTTTCGCCTCGTCCTCCCGGCGTTGCAATTCGGCCTCATAGAGCCGTGCGCGCAGCATGGCCCAAGCCGTCGCGCGATTCTTATGCTGCGACCGCTCGTTCTGGCATTGCACCACGATGCCCGTCGGTAGGTGGGTGATGCGGACGGCGCTGTCGGTGGTGTTGACGTGCTGACCTCCGGCCCCTGATGAGCGGTAGGTGTCAATGCGCACGTCCTTCTCATTGATGTCGATGGCGATGGTGTCGTCGACCGCCGGATAGATCGAGACCGACGCGAAGCTGGTGTGGCGCCGCGCATTGGAATCGAAAGGCGAGATGCGCACCAGCCGATGCACGCCGGACTCCGTCTTCAGCCACCCATAGGCATTGGGGCCCTTGATCAGGAGCGTCGCCGATTTGATGCCGGCCTCCTCGCCAAAATGCTCGCCGATGATCTCGACCTTGTAGCTTCGCGCTTCCGCCCAGCGGATATACATTCGCTCAAGCATTTGCGCCCAATCCTGGCTCTCCGTGCCGCCGGCGCCCGCATGGATCTCGACATAGGTGTCGTTGGCGTCGGCCTCGCCGGAGAGCAGCGCCTCCACCTCGTTCTTATGCGCTTCGGCGCGCAGCCGCTTCAGGGCGTTCTCGGCCTCGGCGATGACGCGGTCGTCGCCCTCCTCCTCGCCAAGGGCGACGAGCTCGATATTGTCGTCGAGCTCCTGGCCAAGACGGGTGAAATTGGTGAGCGCAGATTCGAGCTGCTGGCGCTCGCGCATGAGGCCTTGGGCCCGAGCCGAGTCGCTCCAGAAATTCGGCGCCTCGGCCTCGCGGTCAAGCTCCGCTAGCCGGTGCTTTGCCCGCTCAGGGTCAAAGATGCCTCCTGAGCAGGGCCAGGGACTCTCTGATGTCGTTGACGACCGACTCGGTTTCAGCGCGCATCGCTTCCTCTGCTCGGATGACGAAACGAGCCGCGAGGATCTCGCTTCCTCGCGGCGATCTTGAGAAATCAGAGTCTAGTAGAGGCCGCCGGTGCCCGATGTCAAAGCACGGTCGTTGCCCGGAATCGGGAACGGCCCAGGCGGAGGTCCTGGACGTGGCCCAGGAATCGCGCCCGCGACGGGCTCGCCGGGCAGCCCTTGGCCCGCATTGTCGCCACCGAGAGCCTGGTCGCCCCCCGCCTCGTCGGGGGCTGAGCCGCTCGGATCCTGGCTCGGCTTGAAAGCCTCCATGATCGTCTTCGCGTCGCCCGGACCGGCCGGCAAGCCGGTCTTCAAATCCACGCGCACGAGCTTGATGCCGGGGGGGACGCGGAACGGGATGGGGGGCTGATCGGCGAGCGCGATCTTGAAGAAGTCGCGGACCACCGGCGCGGAGACGTTGCCGCCGGTCTCGCCATGGCCGAGCGGCGCTGGGTTATCGAAGCCGATGAACGCGCCCACCACGAGGTCCGGAGTGAAACCGATGAACCAGGCGTCCTTCTCGTCATGGTGGTGCCGGTCTTGCCGGCGATCGGCCGGTTCAACACCTTGAGCTTCTGCGCCGTGCCACGCTCGATGACGCCTTCCATGACGTGGATGGCTTGATAGGACGTCATCGGATCGACGATCTGAGCCCGGTCATCGACGAGTTGAGGTTCGTCTTGACCACTCCACTCTCTGGTGGCGCAATCGGTGCACTCCCGGTCGTCGTGGCGCCAAATGGTTCTACCGTAGCGATCCTGAACGCGGTCAATGAGGGTCGACTTCACCTCCTTGCCGCCATTGGCGATCATGCTGTAGGCGGTCACCAGCCGGAGCAGCGTAGTCTCGCCGGCGCCAAGCGCCATGGACAGCACCGGCATCAGATTGTCGTAGACGCCGAACCGCCTTGCATATTCGCAGATGATCGGCATCCCCATGTCGTTGGCGAGACGAACCGTCATCAGGTTCCTCGAATGCTCGATGCCGAAGCGCAAGGTCGAAGGTCCGGCAGCCTCGCCCGCTTCATAGTTCTTCGGCTGCCAGGGCGGCATGCCGGGGCCTTGATCGATGGAGATGGGACCGTCGACGATGATGCTCGCGGGCGTGTAGCCGTTGTCGAACGCCGTCGTATAGATGATCGGCTTGAAGGATGATCCCGGCTGGCGGCGCGCCTGCACGGCGCGATCGAACTGGCTCTCGGCAAAGCTGAAGCCTCCGACGAGCGCGAGCACGCGCCCGGTATGGGGATCCATCGCCACCAGCGCTCCGCCGACTTCAGGCACCTGCTCCAGGGACCATTGTCCGGCGACGTCCTTCTCCGTGTCCGTGGGCTCGCGCGGCGCGACATAAATGACGTCGCCGGGCTTGATCACGTCGGTGAGGACCTTTGGGGCGGCGCCGAGGCCGTTTTTCAACTCGGGCCGCGCCCATTTCACCTCGCTGAACGGAATCGTGCCGGTCTCACGTTCCTTGGAGAGCGCCCCGGTCAATGTGCGCGTCGGGCGCAGGCCGATCGTGGCCTTGTCCTTGTCTGCCTGGAGCACGACGGCGAGGCGCCAGGGATCGATATCCGACCACACATCGATGGCCGCGAGCGTCTTGCCCCAATCGCCCGTGACGTCGATCTTCTTCAGCACGCCCCGCCAGCCGTGGCGGTGGTCATAGGCGACCAGCCCGCCGACCAGCGCCGAGCGGCCGATATGTTGCAGCGCCGGGTCGAGCGTCGTGCGCACGGAAAGACCGCCGCCATAGAGCTTGTCCTCGCCGAAGAGATCGAGAATGTCGCGGCGCACCTCCTCGGCAAAGAATTCCGAGGCCACGATCTTGGGTCCGGTCTGACGAACCTGCACGCCGAGCGGTTGGGCCTTCGCCGTCTCGCCGTCCTGCGGCGTGACGAAGCCGTTTTCCACCATGCGGTCGATCACCCAGTTGCGGCGCTCAGTCGCCCGCTCGGGATATCTGAACGGGTTGTAGTTGGAGGGCGCCTTCGGTAGGGTCGCAAGATAGGCGCAATCGGCTATGGACAGCTCATTCAGAGACTTGTCCCAATAAGTCTGCGCCGCGGCCGCGACGCCGTAAGCGCCGGCGCCGAGATAGATCTCGTTCAGATAGAGTTCGAGGATCTGCTCCTTGGTAAAAGCGCGCTCGATGCGGATAGCGAGGATCGCCTCTTTCAACTTCCGCTCCATCGTCTGGTCGCTCGTGAGCAGGAAGTTTTTGGCCACCTGTTGGGTGATGGTCGAGGCGCCGACCATGCGCCTGCCAGACTGCGCGCTGCTCAAATTGGTGACGGCGGCGCGGATGATGCCCTGAATATCGAGGCCGCCATGCTGGTAGAAATTCTTGTCCTCGGCGGAGATGAAGGCGTCCACGACGCGGTCGGGGATGGCGGTGAAGGGCACATAGATGCGCCGCTCGCGGGCAAACTCGGCGATCAGGTTCCCGTCACTGGCGTGGATGCGGGTCATCACCGGAGGCTCGTATTTGGCGAGCACTTCGTAGTCAGGGAGATCCTTCGACACGTTCCACAGCACGAACGCCGCCGCGGCCGCCACGACGACGAAGACGATCATGCTCGCCGCGAACATGAAGCCGAAGAAGCGCAGCAAGAAGCCGCCGCGCCTGCGCCGCCGCTTCTGCTCCGGCGACTTGATTGGAGCCGTGATGTCCATGGTGAGACCCGTCCCGTCCCCGATTTTTAGTCGCCTATGAGGACCCAGGCAACCCTAGCCAACATTATGGCAACAAAACGCTGCCGTCGCCGGAATTCATCGCCTTTTTGGTTCCGGTTGGGTGACTTAGGGCAAGCTTATCCGAAGCTCAGAACGGCATGCGCGCCACGCGCTTGGCGAAATAGCCGTCGATCGCCGCGGCAACCTTGTCGGCCATGGTGCCCCTCCAGGTATCGGAGGTGAGGCGTTTCTCATCGTCGGGGTTGCTCAAGAAGCCGAGCTCGAGCAGCACGGACGGCACATCCGGAGCCTTCAACACGCGAAACCCCGCCGATTTCAAGGACTTCGTATGCAGATTGGCGGCGCTCATCCCTCCCACGATGGATCTGGCGAAGATGAGCGATCGGTTCTGGGTCTCCCGCTGGGCAAGGTCGATGAGGATGTTCGCCACCACCTCGTCGGAGTCGCGCGGCAGGTCCACGCCGGCGATGGCGTCGGAGAAGTTCTCCTTCGCCGCAAGCTCCTTGGCCTCGTCGTCCGACGCCTGCTCCGACAGGGTGTAGACGGTGGCGCCGGTCGCATCGGCGGTCTGCTTGGGAAAATAATCGGCGTGAATTGAGACGAACAGGTTCGCTCCCTTCTCTTGCGCAAATTCCACCCGCTCGCGCAAAGCCAGGAAAGTATCGTCGTCTCGCGTGAGATAGACGTCGTATTGCCCTTTTGCCTCGAGCCTCTGCTTGAGCGTCTTGGCAAAGGCGAGCACCACGTCCTTTTCGGTGGTTCCGCTGGCGCTGCTCGTGCCGGGGTCGACGCCGCCATGACCGGGGTCGAGGACGACCACGGGCTTGGCATTGGGGGGCTTTGCCGGCGGATCCGCCTGAGGCGCGGATGCCTCGCTGGCGTGAGATTTAGCGCCCGCTTCGCGGAGCTTGGCGAGAAAGGTCGCGCGGTCGGTGGGTACGAGATCAACGACGAGGCGGGCGGGCTGGTCGGGCCTCGGCTCGAGCACGAAGGCCTTGTCGACGAGAAAGGGGCCACTCACATCGATGACGATGCGCGATTTGCCGGGTGCGAAAAGCCCGAAGCGGTATCCGGTGACGAGCCCCCTCCTCTCGGTGCCGAGCCCAGGCGGCATCTGAAAGCTTACCTCGGGAAGATCGACGATGACGCGATAAGGGTCGCCAAGCGCAAAGACGCTGACCTCGACCTTCTTCGACAGGTCGGCGATGAAGCGGGTGCGCGCGCGGTCGCCCGCAAGCCGTGCATCGTTGGCAATCGTCTGATGCGGACTTGCAGGCGCCTCTTCGGCCGCCATCGCGGCCCCCGCGAGCAGGAGCGCAAGGAGGCTGGCACAGGACAGGGTGGCCCACAGCAAGGCATGCCCGCTTCGCATTTTCCCCTCGCCCAAATGTGACGCCTACGCCTGCCCAGAGCCGCTCGCGGCCCGCTCCCTGAGCGCGCCCCGAATCTCACCGATTCAGCCAAAATATGTCATGGCTACCAGAATCTTAAAGGGCGCTGGTTAAGCGAATCTTGTGACCCTTTGGGGGCGATCTCACGGGAAGACTTGCCAAATCTCCCGCCAAGCCCGTAATAAGGGGCAGACCCTACTTGTAGGGTCCCAACCGGGCGTTTGGACGCTCTGACGCGAGATGGCTCGGGACCTCATTTATTTCGCGCGTCCGGCCTTGAACGAGAAGCGGCCAAGACGCGGAAAACCGGCGGTCAAGTGCGAGACCATCGCTATTCCAAGCTTCTCAGAGCCCGCGCTGGTCGCGGGTCAGGTTTTGCGATGCAAGTTCAAAACACAGGGCTAACCAGCGGACAAGGCAAAGCTTTGTCCGTAGCATGTATACGCTGGAGTGCGACCGAGGGCAACCCAAGTGGGCAGCCTCCTATGCGTCATCGCAGCGAATCGTGGTCTATTCAACTTAAGCGCGCGCGGAGCTTGGGCTCTACCGCGGTGCGGCAGCCATTCGCGCCGCCCTCCCCGGCCAGCGCGGCGGAGAACAATCAACATGCCAAGCAAAATGCTAATCGATGCGGCGCATCCGGAAGAGACCCGGGTCGTCGTGGTCAAGGGCACTCGCGTCGAGGAATTTGATTACGAATCAGCGAGCAAGAAGCAGTTACGCGGCAATATCTATCTCGCCAAGGTGACGCGCGTTGAGCCGTCGCTGCAGGCGGCCTTCGTGGATTACGGCGGCAACCGCCACGGCTTCCTCGCCTTTACCGAAATTCATCCGGACTATTACCAAATCCCTGTCGCCGACCGTCAGGCCCTGCTCGAGGAGGAGGCCGCCGAGGAAAGCCGCGCCAGCGCGGCCGAGGCCGCCGAGGATGAAGCCGCGGCAGGGCGGAGGCGACGGCGCGGCCGGCGTGGTCGTGGCCGCCATGATCCTGTGGAGCGGAGCGGGTCAAGCCGCGGCGAGACGACCGATGCTCTCGGCGCAACGCAGTCTGATGCAGACCCTGAGGCGCGCGAGGACGACGGCGACAACGCTCCCCCAGAGCGCAGTCTCGCCATGAAGGGGAGCGATCTGATCCACGAGGTCTCGGAAGCCGTGGAACGGATCGGTGACCTCGATGACGCCGCGGAGCAGTCGGAGACGCGCGCTGCACGTGAGGAGCGCGAGGATCGTGAGGATGACGAGGATGATGAGGCCGATCGGGTGGGAAGCGTGGGCCAGCCCGTCGACATGGTCGAGACCAATGGCGATGCCATTGCTGAAACGGTCGAATCGGTAGGCTCCGAGGACGCGCTTGAGGAGTTGCCGGAGCGCCCCAGGCGCAAGGGGCGCCGGTCGTACAAGATCCAGGAGGTCATCCGCCGCCGGCAGATCATTCTCGTGCAGGTAGTCAAGGAGGAGCGCGGCAACAAGGGTGCGGCGCTCACCACCTATCTCTCGCTCGCCGGCCGCTACACCGTGCTCATGCCGAATACCGCACGCGGCGGCGGCATCTCGCGCAAGATCACCCAGCCCACCGACCGCAAGCGCTTGCGCGAGATCGCGGGCGAGCTCGAAGTGCCGGAAGGCATGGGTCTCATCATCCGCACCGCCGGGGCGCAGCGGACCAAGACCGAGATCAAGCGCGACTACGACTATCTGTTGCGGCTCTGGGAAACCGTCCGCGACCTCACGCTGAAATCGACGGCGCCAAGCCTCGTCTACGAGGAAGGCAGCCTGATCAAGCGGTCGATCCGCGACCTCTACAACAAGGACATCGACGAAGTCCTGGTCGCTGGCGACGACGCCTATCGCGAGGCGAAGGACTTCATGCGCATGCTAATGCCGAGCCATGCCAAGAACGTGAAGCCCTACAAGGAGCCAGAGCCCGTCTTCATCCGCTACCAGGTGGAGCGGCAGCTCGCGGCTATGTTCTCCCCGCAAGTGGTGCTGAAGTCGGGCGGCTACATCGTCATCAACCAGACCGAGGCGCTCGTCGCCATCGACGTCAACTCCGGCAAGGCCACGCGCGAGCACAATATCGAGGACACCGCGCTCAAGACCAATCTTGAGGCCGCCGAGGAGATCGCGCGCCAGCTCCGCCTGCGCGACCTCGCGGGACTGATCGTCATCGACTTCATCGACATGGATGAGCGCCGCAACAGCCGGCTCGTGGAACGGCGGCTGAAGGAATCCTTGCGCAACGACCGCGCACGCATCCAAGTGGGCCGCATCAGCCATTTCGGCCTGCTTGAAATGTCGCGCCAGCGATTGCGCACCGGCATGCTCGAGGGGTCCACGAGCCCATGCCTGATGTGCCAGGGCACCGGCATCGTCCGATCGGTGGAGTCGGTCGCCCTCGATATCTTGCGCTCCATCGAGGACCGCCTCATCACCGACGGCGTGGTGCCGCTGGTGGCGACCACGGCGGTGGACGTGGCACTCTACATCCTCAACCAGAAGCGCTCGCATCTGAAGGACATCGAGCAACGCTATCGGATCCCGATCACGGTGACGGCCGACGAGAATTTGCATGTCTCGCAATTCGTCATCAATCGCTCGGCGGAGTCCGCGACCGGGATCGGCGAGAGCACCGTGGTGCAGATGGATTGGGCGCACCACCATCCCGCTCCGACGCCCGCACCGGCCGCTTCCGCGGAGGTAGAGTCCGACCCGAGCCGGCGCCGGTCGAGGCGCCGCCGCCGCAAACGCCGGGGCCCTGGCGACTACGATGCCGAGGCACCCGAGGCGGGTCCGGCATTTGCCGCGGAAGCGACCGAGCCCGAGGACGAGGAGCCGCAACAGGATTCGGCTGCAGAGGAGCCGGAGGGCGCCGAAGCGGCTGCACAAAACCGTAAGCCTCGCCGTAGAGGCCGGCGCGGCGGACGCCGCGCCAGAATCGGCCAGCGGCCCGAGCGCGGCGCGGCGGAAGCTGAGGGGCTCGGGGCAGACGGCCCGAGCGAGGCGCGTGGCCCAGTGGCGCCAGACGCCGAGGGCCGCAACCGCGGCGAAGCTCCGCGGCGCGAGAGCGAAGCGAGGCCCCAGCAGAATGGGGACGGGCGCCAAAACAAGGCGCTGCAAGACGACATTTCGCGCGCCGATAAGCCTGAGCGAACCGTCCATGATCGTGAGCCCGGGCTCGGCGCGCCGGCCACGGAGCATCCGGCGGCCGCACCCGAAGCCAGAGTGGAGAGCAAGGAGGACGAGGTCACCGCGCCGCCCCGTCGCGGCTGGTGGCAGCGTTAGCGCTTCAGCCAGCCCTTGATGCGCGCTGCGGCGGCCCGCATCGCCGCCTGCGGTCCCGCATAGGAGAGCCGCACGAAGCGGTGGCCACGGATGGGATCGTAGTCGATCCCCGGTGTGATCGCCACGCCGATCTCCTTGAGCATGGCGCGCGCAAAGGCCGTGCTGTCGGAGGTGAGGCCGCTCACATCGGCATAGAGATAAAAGGCGCCGTCGGCGGGAAGGATCGAGCCTAGGCCCGCAGCCGGGAGCTCATTCAAGAGCAAAGCGCGGTTGGCGGCATAGCCGGCCTTGATCGCCTCGAGCTCCTCGATGCCGTCAAAGGCGCCCAGCGCCGCGATCTGCGAGACTGCCGGAGGCGAGATATAGAGGTTCTGGGCGAGGCGCTCCATCGGCCGCACCAAATCCTCGGGCACCACGAGCCAGCCGATCCGCCAGCCGGTCATGCTGAAATATTTGGAGAAGCTATTGACGACGATGGCCGCATCCCAATAGGCGAGCGCCGTTTCGGCCGGCGCTTCATATTCGAGGCCGTGATAGATCTCATCGGAGATCAGCCAGAGCCCGCGGCGTTTGCAGGCCTCGGCGAGCTCCGCGAGCCGGGAGCCCACCGTCATGGTGCCGGTCGGATTGTTCGGGCTTGGGGGGCGACACTCGACCCATAGCGCTCCCGATAATAGCGAGCGATGCGCTCCCGTAAGGCCGGGAGCCCGAGGGCCTCGGTGTAGCCAAGCCGCTCACTCTCGAGGGCGTCGCGCACCCGCTCGCGCGCGGTGCTCGGGGCGGGTGTGGCCGGCTGGCCGACCTCCATATCGATAATGTCCTCGCCTCCAGCGGCACGCGCATTCGCCTCCCCCATCACGTCCATGACGATGAACGGATCGATTCTGCTGCGGCGGGCCATGTCCCGCGGCAAGCGGCCGGCTTTCCGCCCGTCCAAGCCAAGCTCACGCGCAATCATCGGCTCGCACTTTCTTGAAGAGACCGAGCTGCAGCTGTCACGTTGTCGCCGCATTCAAACGCCAATCAATCGATGTTTAAGGCAAAGACGTGGCTCAGGCGAACAGCCCGGCATCCTACCCAGTCCACGAGCGGCTCCAATGCCGTCGACCTTCCGCTAGCCCGGTCATGCGGCGAGGCGAAGGTGCCGGCGCGCCGCCCTGGAGGGCAAGAACCGGCATCTTGGCCCGATACCGGCAAGCCTTTATCATCAAAGCGGACAATGCCTGCTCCGGCTCCCCTTCCTAGCGCCTTAGCCCTACGACGCCTTCGCTGCGCCGCCGTCGGCGGACTTGCCATGTCGCTCGTGACCGCAACGACCGCGGATGCGGCGGGCCTGATCCGCGACGCCGAGACAGAATCGCTGATCCGCAGTTACGCCAAGCCGATCTTCAACGTCGCCGGCCTCGGCGCGCAGGGCATCGATATCCACATCGTCAACGATCGTGCCTTCAATGCCTTCGTCATCGATGGGCACAACATGTTCATCCATGCCGGTGCCCTGATGGAGGCTAAAACGCCCAATCAGATCATCGGCGTGATCGCGCATGAGAGCGGCCATATCGCCGGCGGACACCTGGCACGGCTCCGCAATCAGGTCGCGAGAGCGAGATCGGCCGCCCTGATGCTGCAAATCCTCGGCCTTGCCGCGATGGCGGCTGGCGCAGCCGTCGGCGCGGGCGGTATCGGGCAGGCGGGAATGGGCGTGGCCTATGGCGGCGGCGATGCCGCAATGCGCATGGTGCTCGCCTACCGTCAGGACGAGGAATCCTCCGCCGATCAGGCGGCCGTGACGTTCCTGAATGCGACCAAGCAATCGTCACGAGGCCTGGTCGAGACCTTGGAGTCCATGAGCAACAAGCTGCTTGGCGTGCAAGGCATCAACCCCTATCTGCAGTCGCACCCCCTTCCCCCGCAGCGCCTGGCGCAGCTTCGCAGTCTCGCCGAGGCGAGCCCCTATTACAATAACAAGGACTCGCCTGAGCTGCAGTTCCGGCACGATCTGGTGAAGGCCAAGCTGTATGGCTTCCTCGACCAGCCAGAAACCGTGTTCAATCGTTATCCCCAAACCGATCAGACGCTCCCTGCCAACTATGCGAGGGCCATCGCCACCTATCGCAAATCCGGCGTGCAGGTCGCCCTGCCGCAACTCGATGCGCTGATCGCCGCCAAGCCTGACTGGCCCTATTTCTACGAGATCAAAGGGCAATTCCTGTTCGAGAGCGGTAATGTCACCTCCGCGATCCCGGTTTTGCGCCAGGCGGTGACGCTCGCGCCGGACGAGCCGCTGATCCGCATCATGCTGGCGCAGGCACTACTCGGCACGCCGAGCCTCAAGGATGTGGACGAGGCAATCTCCAATCTGCGGACCGCGCTCGCCCGTGAGACGGGCTCGTCGATGGGTTACCGCCAATTGGCGGCCGCCTACGGCCGCAAGGGCGATGCCGCCAAGGGCGTTGCGCAGCAGCAATATTTGGCGCAAGCGGAGCTTGCATCGGCGGAGGCCTATTTCTATGAAGGACAGTTGAAACTCGCCAAACAGCAAGCGAAACGGGCGAAAGCCGGTTTTATCAACGGCACGCCAGACTGGCTTCGCGCCGACGACATTTTCGCCTTCGAGCTCCCCGCGACCGAATGAGACAAGCTCCCGGAGATCCGAAAACATGAACCTAAGACAAGCCCTCGCCAATGTGGTCGTGGCTGCCGCCGTGGCAGGTCTAACGGCGGCTGGGACCAGTTATGCCCTCCTGCGCCACGCCGGACTTGCGAGTCATCTTGGGCTCGGTGCCGCGCACACCACCCCCGAACAAGCGCGCGTCGAGCAGATCATGCGCGACTATCTCACCAAGAACCCCGAGATCCTCGTCGAAATGACGAACGAGCTCGACAAGCGCCAGGCGGCCGAAGAGACGGCGAAGCAGCAAAAGACCATCAGTGAGAATGCCGATAAGATCTTCAGGTCACCCACCTCCTTTGTCGCCGGCAATCCGAACGGCGATGTGAGCGTGGTCGAGTTCTTCGATTACAATTGCGGCTATTGCAAGCGGGCGCTCCCCGAAGTGGTCAAGCTCGTCAATGGCGACAGCAAGGTCCGCCTCGTCCTCAAGGAGCTACCGATCTTCGGCGATGACTCCGAGGCGGCGGCGAAGCTGGCGCTGGCCGCGATCAAGCAGGGCAAATATTTCGAGATGCATCAAAAGCTGTTCTCCGAGCCCGGCAAGGCCGACAAGGAGAAGGCTTTGCGCGTCGCCAAGGAGCTTGGGCTCGACGCCGATAAGCTGCAGAAGGACGCGGACGACCCCTCCGTCAAGCAGGCGCTCGATGAGAGCAAGGACCTGGCCCAGAAGCTCGGCCTGCAAGGGACACCGCTCTATCTGATCGGCGACCGGGTTGTGCCAGGCGCGCCCGACGACCTCTACGACCAGCTCACGAAAAACGTGGCCGAGGTTCGCCAGAAGGGCTGTAGCAGCACCTGCTAGGGCGGGGCCGCGGGGAGCGCCGGTTCTGGTAAACCGATGCTCTTCCCACGTTTTGCGCGGCGCAGCAAAAACTGTTAAAGGGGCCGGCTTATCCGCCTCCAGGCGTCGGGACAGGTATGCGGGGCACCACCATGTCCCAACTCACACCATGACCAAACCGATCTACGTCTTGAACGGGCCCAATCTCAACCTGCTCGGATCGCGCGAGCCTGAGGTCTACGGCAAGGAGAGCCTTGAGGATGTCCGCGCCCGCTGCGAGCAAAGGGCGGCCAAATTGGACTTTGCCATCGACTTCCGGCAGAGCAATCATGAGGGTGAGCTGGTGGCATGGATCCAAGAGGCGCGCGGCCAAGCGGCCGGGCTGATCGTCAATGCCGGGGCTTTCACGCATACCTCGATCGCCATGCTTGATGCGTTGCTGGCCACCGATATCCCTTGCGTCGAGGTGCACCTGTCCAACATCTTCAGGCGCGAGAGCTTTCGCCACCTGTCCTATATCTCGAAGGGCGTGAAGGGCGTGATCTGCGGGTTTGGCGCCCTGAGCTACGAGCTTGCCATCGAGGCGCTGGCCGCTTCGATCGAAGCGCACGGAGCCGGCTGATGGCGGAGGAGAGGACGCCGCAGATGACGAAAAAGGCAGGGAGCTTCGACAGCGACCTCATCCGCGAGCTCGCCGAGCTGCTGAGCGAGACGGGACTCACCGAGATCGAGATCGAGCATGAAGGCCAAAGGGTGCGCGTGGCGCGAAACGTCACCGTTGGGGTCGGCGCGCTCTCTGCCGATGTCGCGCGGGCGCCGCGCGAGATCGGCGACAGGGGCACCGCCGACGAGCCGCACCATCCGGGCACCCTCCTCTCGCCCATGGTCGGGACCGCCTACCGCTCGCCCGAGCCGGGCGCCCCGCCGTTCGTCGAGATTGGCAGCCGCGTCGCTGCCGGACAGACCATTCTCATCATCGAGGCGATGAAGACCATGAACCACATCCCGGCCCCGCATGCCGGTACGGTCCTCGCTGTCCTCATCGACGACGGCCAGCCCGTCGAATTTGCCGAGCCGCTTGCCGTGATCGAGAAGGGCTAGGCGCTTCTTGGTATGTTCGACAATATCCTGATCGCCAACCGGGGAGAGATCGCGCTTCGCATCGAACGCGCCTGCAAGGAGCTCGGCATCGCCACGGTCGCGGTGCACTCGACCGCCGACGCCGACGCCATGCATGTGCGGCTTGCCGATGAAAGCGTGTGTATCGGCGCCCCTCCGGCTAAAGACAGCTATCTCAACATCCCGCAGATCGTCGCCGCTTGCGAGATCACCGGCGCCGACGCCGTGCATCCCGGCTATGGCTTTCTCGCCGAGAATGCCCGCTTTGCCGAGATCCTCGAAGAGCACGAGATCACCTTCATCGGCCCGAGCCCGGAGCATGTGAAGCTCATGGGCAACAAGATCCAGGCGAAGGAGACCGCAAAAGCGCTCGGCCTTCCCTTGGTGCCGGGCTCCGGCGGCGCCATCACCGATCTTCAGGAGGCGCAAGCGATCGCCAGCGACATCGGCTATCCAGTGCTGGTGAAGGCCGCGTCCGGCGGCGGCGGCCGCGGCATGAAGGTCGCGCATGTGGAGAACGAGCTCGAGCCCGCCTTGGCCACGGCGCGCATCGAAGCCAAAGCGAGCTTCGGCGACGACACGGTCTATCTCGAGAAATATCTCGCGCATCCACGCCATATCGAGGTGCAGGTCCTGGGCGACGGCGAAGGCAACGCCATCCATCTCGGCGAGCGCGATTGCTCGCTGCAGCGGCGGCACCAGAAGCTTTGGGAGGAAGCCCCCTCGCCCGCCCTCAACGTGAACGAGCGCATGCGCATCGGCGAGACCGTGGCCAAAGCGATGCGGGAGCTGCGCTATCGGGGGGTGGGCACCGTGGAATTCCTCTATGAGGGCGGCGAGTTCTACTTCATCGAGATGAACACGCGGCTCCAGGTCGAGCACACCGTCACCGAGATGATCACGGGCATCGACCTCGTCATCGAGCAGATCCGCATCGCGGCGGGCGCGCCCCTCTCCCTCAAGCAAGAGGACATCCGATTCCACGGCCACGCCATCGAATGCCGGATCAACGCGGAGGACCCGCGCACCTTCCGGCCGTCACCGGGGACGATCACGCATTTCCATCCGCCGGGAGGTCTAGGTGTCCGTGTCGATTCCGGCGCCTATGCCGGCTACACCATCCCGCCCTACTACGACAGTCTGATCGGCAAGCTCATCGTGCATGCGCGCACCCGCAACGAATGCCTGATGCGGCTGAAGCGGGCGCTGGGCGAGTTCGTCGTCGACGGCATCGACACGACCATCCCGCTGTTCAAGTCTCTGCTCGCAGAGCCTGACATTGCCGATGGCCAATATGATATCCATTGGCTGGAGAGCCATTTGGCGCGAAGCTGATCGGCTCCTCCCGGAAAAGCCCATGACCTCCATCGACGACGTCATGATCGAGATCACGCCGCAGGTGCTGCTCAAGGCCTATGCCTGCGGCATCTTCCCCATGGCGGAGAGCGCCGAGGACAACGCGCTTTACTGGATCGAGCCCGAGCGGCGGGGCATCCTGCCCCTGGACCGCGTGCATGTTCCGCACCGGCTCGCCCGCACCATCCGCCAAGGCGGCTTCGAGGTCAGGATCGACCACGATTTCGACGCCGTCATCGAGGGCTGCGCGGCGCCGCGCGCCGGCAGGCGCAGCACCTGGATCAATGGGCGCATTCGCAGCCTCTATGCCGACCTGTTCGCCCTTGGCCATTGTCACACGGTGGAGGTCTGGGAGGGCGGAGAGCTGATCGGCGGGCTGTACGGGGTGCATCTCGGCCGCGCCTTTTTCGGCGAGAGCATGTTCTCCAAGGCCCGCGATGCGAGCAAGGTCGCGCTCGTCTATCTCATTGCCCGGCTCAAATTCGGGGGCTTCGTGCTGCTCGATACCCAGTTCGTGACCGGGCACCTCGCGCGCTTCGGCGCGATCGAAGTGGGGCGTGAAGAGTTTCAGCGGCTTCTCGAGGGCGCGCTTTACTGCGGGCGCGCTGGCGGCGCTGGCCGCGACGCTCGCTTCGCCGGTGCAGTTGGCGCGGGCGCCGCCGGGGCTGCAGCCGTGGGCGCGGGCGCCGGCGCTGCCGCGGCGGAATTCTCGCTGCTCGCCGCCGGGGCGACCGGGGCCGAGGTCTTGCAGCTGGTGAGCCAGACGTCGAACACTGGGTGCTCGACGGCGTGAAGCCCTGGGCTTTCGGCGAACATCCAACCGGTGAAGATGCGCTCGACCTCGCCGGTGAGCTTGATCTCGTCCACCTCCACGAAGGACGTGGTGTGGGGCGGTTCCGTCTGCGGGCGGCTATTGCAGACGCGCGGCGTCACCTTGAGCGCGCCGAACTGCACCGTCTGATTGATCGGTATCTCCAGATGCGAGATGCGGCCCGTCACCTTGTCGAGGGCGGCGAACACGGCAATCGGATTTTGGACCTTGTCGGCGCGGGCGGGTTGCGCACCGAGCGTCCCCGCCATAGCGAGAAGGACCAAAAGCTGAGCGAGGCCCGTGTGGAGCCGTCGTGCTTCAGAGTCTTGCATCATGCCGCACACCTTCTGAACTGGCTCGCAAGCAGTCACTTCGGCGTCCCTTGAACTTTCAGGCCTCGACCACGAATCGGGCATGGGTATGACGCGGACAATGCGGCCCCATGCCTCATAGGGCCAGCTCGGCTGCAAAGCGAAGGCGGATGTGATCGGCGGTCCACTCTCCCTCGGCATCGCAAAGCGAGGCGCGCAACAGCTCGATCACCTCGGTCAGTACCTCGGTCCGCTCCGGCTCCTCGAATTGCTCAAAGAAGGAGCGGCCGAACGTCGTTAGCCACCCCTCCATTCCGGTCTCGAGCCGGGTCGGGCACGGCACCAGCATGATCGCCTTGACGCTGAATCCACCCTGCTCGAGCAGGCGCCGATATTCGCTGGCGGCAGGAAAGAACCAGGGCGCGACACGTGCCGGGTTGCCGCCGCGGGCCGCGCCCACCGCCCGCATCGCCGTGGCAATCGCGGCCACATTGCCGTGACCGCCGAGCTCGCCGACGAAGCGGCCGCGGGGACGGAGCGCGCGCGCCACGCCCGCGATCACGAGATCGGGCCGGCGCATCCAATGGAGCGCAGCATGGGAGAAGACGGCATCGAATTCCGCCTCGAAGGGGAGCGCGTGCCCATCCACCCTTTGCACCTTGAGACCCTTGGCGGCGGCGGCGGCAAGCAGCTCCTCGCTCAGATCGGCACCAAGGACGACGGCGCCGGAGGCTGCGATCTCCTCGGTGAGCACGCCGTCGCCGCAGCCAAGATCGAGGATCCGCTCGCCTTGCTTCGGCGCCAGCAGGTCGAGCACGGGACGGGTGAGCTCGGAGACGAAACGCCCGTTGCGGGCGTAGTCGTCTGCCGACCAGCGCTGTACCGGCTTCGGCGGCGTGGTCTCGACGGCGCTCATTCTATCAGCTCGGCTGCCAAGGTTCGTAGTCGAGGGGCGCCGATTTGCCGGCGTCCGGATTGAGGATGCTGCCGGGCGGCCGGTAGGCTTGCGGCGTGCCCGTCATATTGGGGACATATCGCTTCTGCCAGGGACGCGGCGCGTAGGTCTCCTCGGTCGGCGGGACGTCCACGGTGTGGTGCAGCCAGCCATGCCATTCGGGCGGAACGAGCGAGGCTTCTGCGACGTCTTTATAGATGACCCAGCGCCGTTTCGCGTCCTGCGTCTGATAGTAGACATTGCCGAAGGCATCGGCGCCCACGCGGGCGCCGTGACGCCAAGTATAGAGACGCGTGCCGATCGTGTTGCCGGTCCACCAGGCGAAAAGCTCGGTCAAGAGTTTCATGCAGGACGCATCGGGCGCTGTTCAATAGGCGGTGCGGACTATGGCGTCAGGCCTGAGGTCTGTCCAGACGGCCAATTGGCTGTTTGGGCGTTAGGCTCGCTTTTCCGCATTCCAGTCGCCGATAGCGTCGCTTCCTCCGGCTGCGTGTTGCACCCTGGCCCTAGTGACCGGTGGACCCCGCCTTCGGGACCGGCTTGGCACTGACCCGACTGATGGCTTGCTGCACCCGCCGCCGGCCGGCCTGGGCTGCGGGTTCCCCTGCTTCGCCGCTTGCGCATAAGCGCTCGCTGATCTCACGAATGCAGCAATGGCTGTTGCTACTACGATCCACCGCATTGCTTCCTCCTTCGATCGCCAACTCCAAAGCAGGACCTGGGGTCCAGGCGAGAGCGCTTGTGGAGAAGCTTGAGATCCCGCCCGCCATCGTTATGCGGTTTGGTCTCACAAAGCCATCCGCGCTCCCTCTAGCTCGCAGCGGCATGACCGCACGCCGAGCGGTGCCCGCGTTTTTCACAGGTCGTCCCCAGGCTAGCGCACAGGATTTAGTGGAATTTAACGGGTAGCTTCCTATATATTGATGTCTAGTTGATGACAACACCGAATCGCCCCACGTTTGTAGGTTCGAATCAAAGCGTTGAAAGCGGGGGGTTGGAAACAAAATGCGGATCGAAAGAAAGTTTACCGAAGCGGGAAAATCGCCCTACGACGCCGTTCCCTTTCGGGAGAGCGCGAGCGAGATCCGCAATCCCGACGGCTCGGTGGTTTTCAAGCTCGAACGCTTCATCGTGCCGGCGCATTGGAGCCCGGTCGCGGCCGACATCCTCGCCCAGAAATATTTCCGCAAGGCCGGCGTCCCGGCCAAAGCGAAGAAGATCGAGGAGACCGCCCTTCCCTCTTGGCTCTGGCGCTCGGCGCCGGACCAGGACGCTCTTAATACTATGCCGGAAGACGCTCGCTTCAGCGGGGAGACCGATGCCCGCCAGGTTTTCGACAGGCTTGCCGGAACCTGGACCTACTGGGGCTGGAAGGCCGGCTATTTCACCACCGAGGAGGATGCGCGCGCCTTTTTCGACGAGCTTCGCTACATGCTCGCCATGCAGATGGGCGCCCCCAACAGCCCGCAATGGTTCAACACCGGGCTCCATTGGGCATATGGCATCGACGGCCCGAGCCAGGGCCATTACTACGCGGACTTCGCCACTGGCGAGATCAAGGCGTCGGCGTCGGCTTACGAGCATCCACAGCCCCATGCCTGTTTCATCCAGTCGATCGAGGACGATCTCGTCAACGAGAACGGCATCATGGATCTGTGGGTGCGCGAGGCCCGTCTGTTCAAATATGGATCAGGCACGGGCTCCAATTTCTCGAGGCTCCGCGGCGAGAACGAGCCGCTTTCGGGCGGCGGCAAGTCGTCGGGGCTGATGAGCTTCTTGAAGATCGGCGATCGCGCCGCCGGGGCCATCAAGTCCGGGGGCACGACGCGACGCGCGGCCAAGATGGTCGTGGTCGACATCGACCACCCCGACATCGAGAGCTTCATCAACTGGAAGGTCATCGAGGAGCAGAAGGTGGCGGCGCTCGTCACCGGCTCCAAGATCCTGGCCGAGCGGCTCAACGCCATTCTCAAGGCCTGCGTCAATTGCGAGGGCGAGGGCGCCGACTGCTTCGACCCGAAGCGCAATCCGGCGCTGAAGCGCGAGGTCAGGGCGGCGCGCAAGGCCAAGGTGCCCGACAACGCCATCCGCCGGGTGATCCAATTCGCCCGCCAGGGATATACCTCCCTCCACTTCCCCGTCTACGACACCGATTGGGATTCGGAGGCCTATCGCACCGTCTCAGGTCAGAACTCCAACAATTCCGTGCGCGTCACCGACGAGTTCCTGCAGGCGGTCGCGAAGGACGGCGATTGGCAGCTCACCTTTCGCAAGGACGGCTCGGTCGCCAAGACGCTGAAGGCCCGCGACCTTTGGGAGCAGGTCAGTCACGCCGCCTGGGCCTGCGCCGATCCCGGCATTCAATTCCACACCACGATCAACGATTGGCACACCTGCCTCGCCTCGGGCCCGATCAGGGCGTCCAACCCCTGCTCGGAATACATGTTCCTCGACGACACGGCCTGCAATCTCGCCTCGCTCAATCTGATGGCGTTCCGCAGCGAGGATGGCAGCTTCGACGTGGAGGCCTATGAGCACGCCATCCGGCTCTGGACCATCGTGCTCGAGATCGCGGTCATTATGGCGCAGTTCCCCTCGCGCCGGATCGCGCAGCTCTCCTACGAGTACCGGACGCTCGGGCTCGGCTACGCCAATATCGGTGGGCTGTTGATGGCCTCGGGGGTTGCCTACGACTCTGCCGCGGCGCGCTCGCTGTGCGGGGCGCTCAGCGCCATCATGACCGGCATCGCCTATGCCACCAGCGCCGAGATGGCGCGTGAGCTCGGGGCCTTCGTCGGCTATGCACAGAATCGCGAGCCGATGCTCCGAGTCATGCGCAATCACGCCCGCGCGGCCAAAGGCGAGCCGGTCGGCTATGAGGAACTACAGACGGCGCCCGTCCCCCTCGACCATGCCTCCTGCCCCGATCCCAAGCTGCTCGCCCACGCCGTGCATGCCTGGGAGCGCGCCATCGGGCTCGGCCGCCAATATGGCTACCGCAATGCGCAAGCCACGGTGATCGCGCCGACCGGCACCATCGGCCTCGTCATGGATTGCGACACCACCGGGATCGAGCCCGATTTCGCGCTGGTCAAATTCAAGAAGCTTGCCGGGGGCGGCTATTTCAAGATCATCAACCGCATGGTGCCCGAGGCCTTGCGCGTGCTCGGCTATGACGAGGCCGCGGTCAAGCGGATCATCGACTATGCCGTGGGTTGCGGCACGCTTGCCGGCGCGCCCGGCATCAACCACGAGACGCTGGTCGCCAAGGGCTTCACCCCGGAGAAGCTCGCCGCCCTCGACAAGGCGGTGGCCTCGGCCTTCGACATCAAATTCGCCTTCAACAAATGGACGCTGGGCGAGGCGTTCTGCGTCGGCGTGCTCGGGCTTCCCGCCGAGCGGCTCAACCAGCCCGACTTCGATCTCCTGGCCGAGATCGGGTTCCTCAAGCGGGACATCGAGGCAGCCAATGAATATGCCTGCGGGTCGATGACGCTGGAAGGCGCGCCGGGCATCGATCCCAAGCACTTGCCGGTGTTCGACTGCGCCTCGCCCTGCGGCCGCAAGGGCAAGCGGTTCCTCTCGGTCGAGAGCCATATCCGCATGATGGCGGCGGCGCAGCCCTTCATCTCCGGCGCTATCTCCAAGACCATCAACATGCAGAACGAGGCAAGTGTCGAAGACTGCAAGGAGGCCTACCTCCTCTCCTGGCGCCTCGCGCTCAAGGCCAACGCACTCTATCGCGACGGCTCCAAGCTATCGCAGCCGCTCAACGCCCAGCTCCTCGCCGACGAGGAGGACGAGCAGGATGAGGTGCTCGCCGCAATCGGCGCCGATCAGCCGCAAGTGCAGCGCGCGACCGTGATCGCCGAGCGCATCGTCGAGCGCGTCATCGAACGCTTCCGTGCCCGCGCCGAGCGCGATCGCTTGCCCGACCGGCGCAAGGGTTACACACAGAAGGCAGTGGTCGGCGGTCATAAGGTCTATTTAAGAACTGGAGAGTACGAAGACGGTCGTCTCGGTGAGATTTTCATCGACATGCACAAGGAGGGCGCAGCTTTCCGCTCGCTCATGAATAACTTCGCGATCGCCGTGTCGGTGGGCTTGCAATATGGGGTGCCGCTCGACGAGTTCGTCGATGCCTTCACCTTCACGCGCTTCGAACCTGCGGGTCCGGTGCGCGGCAACGAGGCTATCAAGAACGCAACCTCGATTCTCGACTATATCTTCAGAGAGCTTGCAGTTTCCTATTTAGGGCGCTACGAGCTTGCTCATGTTGATCCAAATGAGATCGGCAACACGACGCTCGGCACCGGAGACGTGGGTGAAGGCAGACGTTCTGCTGAAGCTCTCGTGTCGCCCGGCTTCACGCGTGGACGCTTCAGTGATCGCAAGCGCCTCGCTCCGGGCAAATCGCAAAGCGCCGGCGCGCAAGCGCATGCGCTGCAGGCAAGCCTCGATGACGACGCACTTCCGCGCACGACGAGTCTTGCCAATTCGCCCGCACCAAATGCGGTCCCTTCGCCAACGACAGAACATGTCGCTAGAGCCGTCGAGGCACTTGCCGAGCGCGGCTCGACCAACCTTATCGCCGAAGCGCGCGTTAAGGGTTATGAAGGGGAGGCATGTGGAGAATGCGGAAACTTTACCCTCGTTCGCAACGGCACATGTCTCAAATGCGATACGTGCGGAGCGACGAGTGGATGTAGCTAGAGTGAACTACCAGCCAGCCCGATAGGAGGGATGCACTATGGCAGTAGCGAAGAAGAAGCCCGCAGCGAAGAAGAAGCCGGCGCGCAAGACCGCGGCGGCGAAGAAGCCGATGGCCAAGAAGACCGGCACGGCTCGCCGCAAGACGGCTACGAAGAAAAAGTAGCTGGTGAGGCGCGGGGGCTCGCCCCCCGCGCCCGCCCCCTCTCGTCTGTTCGGCCGGGGCGCCGGGGCGTGTTTTCTCAGTCTTTTTCAACATCTTTCCGCAGTCACTGCCCGCTCATCGAGCGTGGTCTTTGGCCGCCCATGCGCCCGGGTCTTTTGCGGCTAAGTCCCAGCCTCTTCTTCGCCGGCGGCGCTGAAGCCTTCCTTGGCAATTAGGTCCCAGAGCGCGGCAAGCGCATGGTCGAGCAGGCCCGCATCCACGCTGCGCAGCACCACAAAGGTGCCGAGCCGGCTCTTCTCGAAGAATGGATAGCTGCCGATCTGCACCTCCGGATGGGCGCCCTGCACCTCCGCCAGGCCCGGCGCCACATCCCCCTCCGGCGCATCGATGCGGACGGACCTGGAGAGCATCGGCCGGCCCTTCTTTAGGCGCGGGGCAACGGCATTGAGCATCACCTGCATGATGCGCGGAATCCCCGCCATCACGATCACGTTGCCGAGCATGAAGCCGGGAGCGCGGGAGACGGGATTGTCGATCAGCTCGGCGCCTTCCGGGAGGCGGGCCATTCTGAGCCGCGCCGGGGTCAGCTCCGCGCCGCGATAGCCCTTGCGCATCACCTCGACGGCGCGCGGGTCGATGGCGGCCTCGACCCCGAAGGCGGATGCGATGGCGTCCGTGGTCACGTCGTCATGGGTCGGGCCGATGCCGCCGGTGGTGAAGACATAGGTGTAGCGGGCGCGGAGCTCGTTTACGGCGGCGACGATCTCGGCTGGGAGGTCCCGCACCACCCGCACTTCGCATAAGCCAATTCCGACCTCGGTGAGGTAGCGCGCAATATGGGAGATGTTCTCATCCCTGGTGCGCCCAGACAGGATCTCCTCGCCGATCACGAGAAGGCCCGCGGTGACGGTGTCGGTATTCGAAGGGGTATCGGTCATGTCGGGCTGCGCAGGAAGCGACGTAGACTCCGAATCCCATTATTGACCGTCATGGCCGGCTTGTCCCGGCCATCCACGACTTCGACGTGTTGCGGCTCCAAAGGATGCCCCCCAGGCCGGGCATGACAATTCCAGCTAGGCCAGAATGAAGTCTAGCGCCCTGCCGCGGTTCGGCCAACTGCCAAGAGCTCGTGACCTTAAGCGCGAACCCGGGCGCGCCCGTTGCACATCGGCTCATTTCACCTTAAGTGAAGATCGACCACTCAATTCCGAACGCACCAGATGTCGAACCTCGAATTCGCCCGCGCCCAAGCGCGCGACACCAAGATCAAGCTGCACGGGCCGGACGCCTTTGCCGGCATGCAGAAGGCCGGCCAACTCGTGGCCGAGGTTCTCGACCTCCTGGTTGACAAGGTCAGGCCCGGCGTGACCACCGAAGCTCTCGACGCCTTCGTGTTCGATTTCGCTCTTGAGCATGGCGCCATCCCCGCTCCGCTCAATTATCGCGGATTCCCGAAATCGATCTGCACCTCGCTCAATCACGTGGTCTGCCATGGCATCCCCGGGCCCCGGGCGCTGAAAGAGGGCGATATCCTCAATATCGACGTGACCTTCATCGTCGACGACTGGCATGGGGATTCGAGCCGCATGTACGGCGTGGGCAAGATCAACCGCGCCGCGGAGCGGCTGCTCGAGGTCACCTACAACGCGCTGATGCGGGGTGTCGCCGCGGTCAGGCCGGGCGCCACCACCGGCGACATCGGCGCCGCCATTCAGACCTATGCGGAGGCCGAGCGCTGCAGCGTGGTGCGGGATTTCTGCGGCCATGGATTGGGGCGCGTCTTCCATGACCGGCCGAATATCCTGCATTACGGGGAGCCCGGCGAAGGTCTGCAGCTCAAGCCCGGCATGCTCTTCACCATCGAGCCGATGATCAATCTAGGCAAGCCTCCGGTGAAAATCCTGTCCGACGGCTGGACCGCGGTCACTCGCGACCGCTCGCTCTCGGCGCAATTCGAGCATACGGTCGGCGTCACGGAGACGGGATGCCAAGTGTTCACCGTGTCCCCAAGAGGCTTGGACCGGCCACCTCTTCCACGGCAATAGAGCGGGCTGAATGGGCTTCAAGGATGCGGGCAAGCCCCATTATCTGGGACATCGCGAGAGACTGAGGCGACGGTTCCGCGCGAGGTGGTCAAGCGGGCGCTCGAGTTGTCATCCACCGCAATCGTGCTCGTGCATAATCACCCCCTCCGGGGGGCCCCACGCCCTCCCGCGCTGATACCGAGATGACGAAGCAGATCGTCTCGGCGGCAAAGAATCTCGGCATCGTGGTCCGTGACCGCATCATCGTCAGCAAGCAGGGCCATGCGAGCTTCCGCGGCCTCGGGCTGATCTGAGCGGAGCTTCCGCTTTCGGGCGTAACAGCTTGCTTCTCCCCTCCCCCCTTGAGGGGGGGGAGGAACAGGGAGGGAGTTCGACTTAACCGCTCCTGCTGCTACCCTCCTACGTTCGCGCGCCCTCGATCGCGCTACGGCTTCGCTGCTTGAGCGCGGTTCGCGTGAACGTGCTCCCCCTTAAAGGGGGAGCGGGGCATAGGGGGATGCGCCCAGCGCCAATCAATCAACAGGCGGTGCGGCAGCCATGCGCGCGGATTTCGGCTACCCGCGCGGTGAGCTCGGCGTAAAGGTCGTCGGTGCCCTCGCCCAGCACCCGGTCGCCGACGAGATAGAAAGGTACCCCCCTCACCCCCAAGGCCCGCGCGAGCCCCGTCGTCTCAGCAAGCGCCCCGTCGATCGACGGGTTCTGAATGTCTCGTTCCAGCCGTGCCGTGTCGAGACCAAGCTCGCCGGCGATGCGCATCGCCTTGTCCTTGGTCGCCCGGCCGGGCTCGGTGAATAGGCGCTGATAGAGCTCGAAATATTTACCTTGGGCCATGGTGGCAAGCTTCACCCTCGCCGCGCTTTCGGAATCGGCGCCAAGCAGCGGAAGCTCCCTCAGCACCAGACGGACTTGGCCGTCTTCGGCGATCAGCTTGGCCAAAGCGGGGGCGCCCTGCCGGCAATAGGGGCAGTTCGCGTCGTAGAACGCGACCACGCTCACATCGCCGTTGGGGTTGCCGGCCACGAAGCCCGCTGGCGAGCGGAAGATCTGCTCGGCATTCACGCCAACCGCCCGCTGCTGGCGGACCTCCTGCCATCTCGCCCCGAGACTATAGACGGCGACGGCGATCACCATCGCAGCGGCCGCCAGGGCGAGGAGTGTTCGTCTCACGGAACGGGGGGAGGAGCCGAAGCGCCTAGGCCGGTGGCGGCCCGAACACGAGCACGGCGTTGAGCCCCCCGAAGGCGAAGGAGTTCGACATCGCGTAATTGACCTCGCGCTTCCGCCCCACATTCGGGGTGTAGTCGAGATCGCATTCGGGATCGACCTCGTCGAGGCCGACCGTCGCCGGCACGAAATTCTCCCCGATGGCCTTGACCGCGGCGACGGCCTCGATGCCGCCGCCGGCGCCGAGACAATGGCCATGCATGGACTTGGTGGAGGAGATCGAGAGCTTGTTCGCCGCGTTGCCGAAGATACGCTTGATGGCGCGGGTCTCGTTGATGTCGTTGACCGTCGTCGCGGTGCCGTGGGCATTCACATAATCGATGTCGCTCGGCGCCAAGGCGCTGTCATCGAGAGCTATCTGCATGGCCATGGACGCCCCGTCGATCGAGGGGTTGACCATGTCGGCGGCGTCGGCGGTCATGCCGTAACCCATCAGCTCGGCAAGGATCGGAGCGCCGCGGGCCTTGGCGCGCTCATACTCCTCGAGCATCAGGATGCCTGCGCCTTCGGCGAGCACGGTGCCGTTCCGCTTCTTGGCGAAAGGCCATAATCCATCGGGACTCAGCACCCGCATGGCCTGCCAGGCCCGGGTCGCGCCCCAGTTCAGCGAGGCTTCGGCGGCGCCGGCGAGGCCGAAGTCGACGAGCCCTTCGCGGATCATGCGATAGGTGAGGCCGATCGCATGCGTCGCCGTCGCGCAGGCGCTCACCACGCCGAAGGTCGGCCCCTTGATGCCGTATTCGATGCTGACATGGGCCGACGCGGAGCTGCCGATCGCCTTCAGCAGCGTGAGCGGATGCGTCGCGCGCTTGTTCTCCTTGAACAGCATCTTGTAGGAGAATTCGAGCGTGGTGAGGCCGCCGACGCCGGAGCCTATGATGCAGGCCGAGCGATAGCTCTCGCTGTCCTTGAGCGGCAGCTCTAGCTTCGACTGAGCGACCGCTTCCTGCGCCGCGCAGCCTGCATATTGGGAGTATTTGTCGGCCAACAGCAGCGATTTGCTCTTGAGCCGCTCCCGCGGATCGAAGTCGGGCACCTCACCGGCGATGGTGATGTACAAATCCTCGGTGGAGAAGCTTTGGACTTGGCGAATGCCGCATTCACCGTTTTTGAGCGCAGCCCAAAAACGGTCCACACCAGTGCCCAAAGGAGTAACCACGCCCTGGCCGGTGACCACGACGCGTCGGCGCCCATTAGAATGTGTCATGCTTTGCTAACGTAACTCCGGAGATCGTAGACGCCCAGGAAGGCCCCGAGCGCGATGTCGGGCTCAAGCCGCTGCGCCCGAAGCCTTCGTCTCTGCGATAATGCCCTTGACGCGATCGACGACAGATCCCACCGTCGCGAACGCCTCCACTTCCTCATTCGCATTATAAGGGATTTCGATCCCGAAAGTATCCTCAATATCGAACACGATCACCGCGAGATCAAGGGATTCGATCTCGAGCTCGCTCAGGGGCGTTTCGAGCGCTACGGTCTTCGATGGGTCCTTCATGTTCTTACGCAAAATCTCGATGATCTTGGTAGCCACATCATCCATATCGCTCTCCCTGCCCCGTTGCGGGGTCCGCGTCCTGCCCTCCCGCTAATTCATAGCATTACCGAGGGCAAGTCAGGTATCGGAATAGACTTAAAAACTTTTCGAGTCTACGCCGTCCTAATCCGATTCATCCGCATATCAAAGGCTCTCATCGCCAACAAAATTGGCCTTTTTTGGCCGCTCGCGCCATGGTTTCAGCATAATCGCGGCCTTACCCACAGTGGGTAGCTCCCCCGCCTCTCGGCCCCCCGCTCGTGCTATAGTAATAGTCAATCGAAAGCGAACAAGAGCCCCTGCGGCCAATTGCCTCCGAGCCACTGCCGGCGGCTCGGACCAGATAAAGCGCAAAGAGGCTAAAAAGACGCTAAGGCGGCATCCTTGTCATGGCTAAACCGAGGTTAACCCCACAAAGCGCGCCGGCCAACGCTTCCGCCGGCGCGCGTCCATGGCTGAAGGCCTACCCGAAGGACGTCGACTGGGGGATGAAGTTCGAGCCCGCTTTGCTCGGCAGCCGGCTCGATGCGGCGGTCGAGGCGTTCGGCTCGCGGCCCTGCACCTATTTCATGGTCCGGCGGTTGAGCTTTGCCGAGATCGGGCACCTCTCCGACCGGGCCGCGAAAGGATTGCAGGAGCTCGGCGTCGGCGAAGGCGTGAAGGTAGGACTGCTCCTGCCCAACACGCCCACCTTCGTCATCTATTACCACGCAATCCTCAAGGCAGGCGGAACGGTCGTCAACTTCAGCCCCCTCTACAGCGTCGAGGAGATCGAGCTTCAGGCGCAGGACAGCGGCACCAAGATCATGGTGACGCTCGATCTTGCGGCCACCTTCGATAAGGTCGAGGCGCTGCTTGCCAAGGGCACGCTCGAAAGGGCGGTGGTCGCGAGCTTCGCTTCGCTCTTGCCGGCGCTGAAGTCGGTCGGGCTGAAACTGCGCCGGGGACCGAAGCTCGCGCAAATCGGCTCCTCGCCCCAACGGAGCAAGATTGTGCGCGAGCGGGAGCTGCTGGCCAATGACGGCCGCTATCGGAGACCGGCGATCACGACCGACGCGGTCGCGGTGCTGCAATATACCGGCGGCACCACGGGAACGCCCAAGGGCGCCATGCTCACCCATGCCAACCTCTCGATCAATGTGAGCCAAGTGATGGCTTGGTGGAGCCGGACGGCGAGCGACGGCGACCGCGTGATCGGCATTCTGCCCCTCTTCCACGTCTTTGCCATGACGACAGTGATGAACTTCGGCATCAGCCAGGGCATGGAGATGATCCTCGTGCCGAGATTCGAGCTGATCGAGATGTTGAAGCTGATCACCAAGTTGCGCCCGAAGATGATGCCGGGCGTGCCCACCGTGTACAACGCCATGATGCGGCACCCGCATATCGGCAATTTCGATCTCACCTCCCTCGAATTCTGCATCTCCGGCGGCGCCGGGCTTCCGCTCGAGGTGAAGCGGGGCTTCGAGGCGATCTCCGGCTGCAAACTCACCGAAGGCTATGGCTTGAGCGAGACCTCGCCGGTCGCGACCTGCAATCCGCACGACCGCCCCCCCAAGGAGGGGTCCATCGGCCTGCCGCTCCCGGGCACCGAGCTCAGCATTCGCTCGCTCGAGTATCCGGCTGTGGAAATGCCACACGGCGAGACCGGCGAGATTTGCATTTCCGGACCGCAGGTGATGCCGGGCTATTGGAACAAGCCGGAGGAGACGGAGAACGCTTTCGTCGGGCGCTTCCTCCGCACCGGCGACGTCGGCTACATGGACGAGGAGGGCTTCATCTTCATCGTCGACCGCATCAAGGACATGATCAACGCCTCCGGCTTCAAGGTCTATCCCCGCCGCATCGAGGACGCACTCTACGAGCATCCGGCGGTGGCAGAGGTGACGGTGATCGGCATCCCCGACGCCTATCGGGGCGAGGCGCCAAAGGCCTTCGTCAAGCTGAAAGAGGGAGAGCAGACGACCGCGGAGGCGCTGCTCGAATTCCTAAGGGCCAAACTCTCCAAGATCGAATTGCCGGCCGAGATCGAGTTCCGCGACAGCCTGCCCAAGACCATGGTAGGCAAGCACTCGAAGCGAGAGCTGCGCGCCGAGCGGGCGGCGAAAAGCCTGTAGGCACCTAGCCGTCGCGACGATTTAAGGATGCTGCAGCCAGGGCAGCTGCTCTTGTGGCTCCTCGACCACCCGTTTCGGCTTCGGTTTCGGCGTCACCGCCTTGGGTGCCGCAGGGGCGTCGGCTTGCGCCGCCTGTGTTTTCGGCTTCGGCTTTGCCGGCCGGAGGGGCACCGGCCGATCCTGCGTCTGATCCGCGGCCTCGGCCTCCTGATCTGCGGGTTCAGCAGCGGCTTCGGTCATGAGAGGCTCCGTCCTAGCCGCCGCCGGCGTGGGGTTCGTCATCACCATCATGCTCGAGACATTCTCGCCCGAGAGCGGCAGCGGCTCCGGGCTTGCGGTGGCCATGACGAAGCCGGGGCCGATGGAGGTCGGCTGGGCCGGTGGCTTCAGCATCTTGGGGGGGGCCACCGACTCCATTGCCGCATTGGCCTCGATGGTCGCGGTGGGCATGGCCGCGCCAACGGCAGAAGTTGCCTTTACGCCAGGCTTCGGCGCTAATTCTGCTTCAGGCTTGCGTGCCGCTTCGACCATTGGTGCCTGCAGCTTCGCGTCGGGCCTTGGCGTAGCTTCCCCGGGCGTGGGCTCAGCCGGCGCCTTGACTTCTATGGGCTCCGCGGGCTCGGCCGGGACCGGCGCCAGCTGCGACCTGGTCCAAATCTTCTCGCCGCAGAGGAGCCAAGCCTTGCAGCCTCTGAGCACGATTTGCTGCCGCGAAACGAGTGTCACCTTAACGTCCGAATAGATGTGACCTTCCTCGGGATTGTAGACATCCCCCACCCACGTATTGGCGTCGGTCAGGTTCATGTTGCCGAACAGCGGAAGGCCGATGATCGGACGGTCATGCATCGACGGATCCTCGTTGCGGATGTCGTGCAAGGGCTTGCCACGCGAGTCGTTCGGCTCTCTCAGCCAGACGATCTTGCTGCAGATGCCGCGACCGCACTTCTTGATCTCCATCTTCGCCGAGCCGTCATCCTTGGCCCAAATGCCGGAGGGATCGGCGGCGAAGGCCTGAGACGAAGCGCCGGCAGTAAAGAGAGCGGCAACAAGCAAGCCGAGTGCCGGGGCGAATATGCGATGCTTCATAAGAGCACCTCCTGGTAGCGGATCGCGCCGCCGGCGCCATAGACGCCAACAGCATTTAACCTTACGCCCCTGGTTCCTAATTGGGCCTTTATAAGGCCATTATATGGCCCCTGCGCTTGCGGCACCCCACCCATTCAAACCACGCCCATTGCTTCTTCGCTTCGGCCTGCCGCTACCGGCGCCTGGGTCGTCGCCACCCCTTCCAGGATGACCGCGACACCCATGCCGCCAGCGGTGCACACCGAGATCAAGCCGCGCCGGCCGCCCTGATTATGCAAGAGTTTGGCCAGCACTGCCAAGATGCGCGCGCCGGTGGCGGCAAAGGGGTGGCCAAAAGCGATGCTGGAACCCTTGACATTGAGCTTCGCCCGGTCGATCGACCCGAGCGGCTCGCTCCGCCCCAAGCGGCGGCGGCAATAGTCCTCGGACTCCCATGCCTTCAACGTGGCCAGCACCTGCGCGGCGAAAGCCTCATGAATTTCATAATAATCAAAGTCCTGAAGCGCAAGACCGGTTTCTCGTAAGAGATCGCTGACGGCAATTGTCGGGGCCATCAGGAGCCCCTCGCCCGCCACGAAGTCGACGGCAGCGGTGCGGCCGAGGGTCAAATGGGCCTGGACCGAAATGCCGCGCTTTGCCGCCCATGCCTCGGATGCGAGTAGTACCGTGGAGGCGCCGTCGGTCAAGGGCGTGGAGTTGGCGGCGGTGATGGTGCCGCCCGACCGGTCGAAGACGGGCTTCAGCTCGGCCATTTTCGCAAGTGAGATCTCCTCGCGGATGTTGTTATCGCGGAAGGTTCCGGCGCAAGGGAAGACGAGGTCGTCCATGAAACCCTCGTCATAGGCAGCCGCGGCCTTCCTGTGGCTCTCATAGGCGAGCAGGTCTTCCGCCTCGCGGGTGATGCCCCATTCCTTGGCCATCAGCTCGCAATGCTCGCCCATGCTGAGCCCAGTGCGCGGCTCGGCGGTGGAGGGCGGCTGGGGCGCCAGCTCGCCCGGGGTGAAGCCTTTGAAGGTTGCGAGCTTCTGGCCGAACCCCTTCGCCCGCGACAGCTGCACCAGGCGCTGGGCGAAGCTCCGCTTGAAGACGATGGGGGCATCGCTCGTGGTGTCGGTGCCGAGTGCGATGCCGCATTCGATTTGCCCGGTGGCAATCTTGGCGCCCAGGCCCAGCGCGCCTTGCAGGCTCGTGCCGCAGGCTTGCATCATGGTGATGGCAGGCGTCGTCGGCGCGAGCACGGAGCCGATCACGGCCTCGCGCGCAAGGTTCCAGTCCTTGGCGTGGGTGACCACGGCGCCGCCGACCACCTCGTCGATATGGGCGCCTTCGAGCGAAAAGCGCTCGATGAGGCCGGAAAGCGCCGTGGTCAGCATGTCGAGATTGGAAAGCTCGGCATAGGCCGTATAGGAGCGACAAAACGGGATCCGCACCCCACCAAGCACCGCAACACGCCGCATCCCCCGCTCCGTCATGATGGTTGAAAGACTCCTTGCCGGGTCAAGCCGCGGCCGCGGCGGCAGCGGTCCCGGCCTCTTGCGTGCGGCGGTAATGCAGAGGTCCGCCGCGGAAGGGAGCGAAGCCCGTGCCAAAGATCACGCCCGCGTCGACGTGATCGGCGTTCGCCACGATCTTGTCGGCAAGCGTCCGCTCGCATTCGTCGAGCATGGGCTTGATGAGCTCGCGGCCCAAAGGTTCGACCTCGGCAGCGTCGTAGGTGACCTCACCGCGCTTGGGCTTGCCCTTCTCCCACACATAGAAGCCTTCGCCCGTCTTCTTGCCGAGCTTGCCCGCCTTGACGAGGCGCGACAGTGTGTTGTCCGCTTTCGGCGCCGGCCCAAGCTGCTCGCCGACATGGTGGGCGATGTCGAGGCCGACCAGGTCCATCAGCTCAAGCGGCCCCATGGGCATGCCGAATTTGAGCGCGGCCTGGTCGATCTTATCCCTGGGCTCACCCTGCTCGTAACGGCGCACGGCTTCCATCATGTAGGGCGTGAGCACGCGGTTGACCAGGAAGCCTGGGCAGCTTTGCACGATCAGCGGCAGCTTCTTGATGGCGGTGACGAAGGCGCAGGCCTTGCGCACCTCTTCCTCCCGCGTTTGCTCGCCGCGCACGACCTCGACCAGCGGCAGCTGCGCCACGGGGTTGAAGAAATGAAGGCCCACGAGGCGTCCGGGATCGGCGAGCGGCTTCGCGATATCCTCCAGCCGCAACGACGAGGTGTTGGTCGCGAGAACGGCGCCCGGCTTCATTTTCGCCTCGAGTTCCTGGAACAGCTTCTGCTTGACCTCGAGCCTTTCCACGATCGCCTCGATCACCACATCGGCGTGCTTGACGTATTTGCCTTGCGGATCGGCGATGAGGCGCGCGACCGCGGCGTCGATCGCCTGCTTGCCGCTAAGCTGCTTGCCGAACAGGCCTTTGGCGCGGGCGAGCGCCTTCTTGATCTGGCCCTCGTCGAGGTCCTGCAGGCTCGCCTGCATGCCGCACACCACGCACCAGGCGGCGATGTCGCCGCCCATGGTACCGGCGCCGATCACATGCACCCGTCTCGCCGTGAAGCTGCCCTTCGGCGCCTCGTCTTTCAGCATCTCGGAGAGCATGAACACGCGGCGCAGATTGCGCGAGGTCTCGCTCGCCATTAGCGGCGCGAAGATCTCCGTTTCGGCCGTGCGCATGCGAGCCGGATCGTCGCCATAGTGCTCGAAGAGATCGATGAGGCGGAAGGGCGCGGGATAATGCTCCTCGCGGACCTTGGCCGCCGTCTTGGCGCGCATCTGCCTGGCGAGCAGGCCGCGCACTGGCTGCTTCAGCATCAGCTGTTTCCACCATGGCGCGTCCTTGGAGCGGCGCTTCTGCAGCACCGCTTTCCGCGCGGCCCAGCGGAGATTGTGATGGGTCGGCACGATTTGGTCGATCAGGCCCATCGCCTTCACCGCGCTCGGGCGCAGCATGCGCCCGGTCAGCATGGCGCTCATAGCGTCCATCGGTCCTGCAAATCTGATGGATCTGACCGTGCCGTTGAGCCCCGGGAAGATGCCGAGCTTCACCTCTGGGAAGCCGAGCCGCGTTTCCTCCTCGCGATCGGCGATGCGCCAATGGCAGGCAAGCGCGAGCTCGAGCCCTCCGCCCAAGCAATAGCCATGGATGGCGACGACCACGGGGATGGGCAATTTCTCGATGCGGTCGAGCAGCTCGGTCGTCTCCTTGACCACGTGCTTAACCTGGAACTCGGTGGCGAAGCGCTCAAATTCGCGGATGTCGGCGCCGACGAGGAAGCCGGAGGGCTTGCCGCTTATCAGCACGAGGCCCTTGACCTCGCCGCGCATGGCGGCCTCCTCGACCCATTTGACGATCTCGCCGAGTTCCTCGGTCAAGCGGCGGCCGAGCGAGTTCATCCTCTCGCCCTCGCGGTCGATCAGAGCCCAGGCGATGCCCTCGAAGTCGACCGAGAAGCGCCAGTCATGCAAAGTGGGAAGCGGCGTCGGCATGATCACCCTTATTCGGCAGCGATAGACTCTGCGGGTTGGACCGAAGCGCCAAGCGTGGCTTGCGGAGCAGCGCGCCTGCCCGCGACCTCGGCCGCGTCGAAATGGTCGACGGCGATCGCGCGCGCCACGAGGTCCCGAAGCTCGGCCAGCGAGCGGGCCTCCTCCGGGGTCACCACGCCCTTCCTCTCGGCTTCAGCGATCCAATCATTGTTGTAATGGCGTTTGACCTCGCCCTTGCGAATTGCCTGCTCGAGCTTCTTGTCGGCCTCCTCGGCGGCGATCAATTTCAGCAAGGTATGCTCGAGCAGTCCGATCCGGTCACTCGGATCATTGGTGATGAAAATGTCTCTGGTGAGACGGTCGCGGAACTCGCCGGGCTCGAGCGCGGCGCGCACGATCGCCCTGCCCTCTCTGTCGGATGCCGGACGCCGCATGGCGCCATAGGGGAAGACGAGAGGTCGCATCAGCACTCCCGCCCAGGTCACGGGGAAGTTGTCGAGGGTACCGGCAAGCGCCCGGTCGAAGCGTGAGAGGCAATTCTCGGCGCAATAATCCACGAGCTTCAGATCGGCGCGCGGGCAGCCGTCGTCCTCATAGCGCTTGAGGACGCAGGAGAGAAGATAAAGCTCGGCGAGCGCGTCGGCCATGCGGCCGGTAATCTTCTGCTTCACCTTCAACCCGCCGCCAAGCAGCACCACGGTCATGTCGGCGACGAGCGCGAAGGAGCGGGAGGCGCGGGCGAGCTGCCGCCAGCAGCGGCGCATCGCCCCGGCATTCGCGGGGGCGCTCGCGAACACACCGAGCGTCACATTGTGGAAGAAAGCGCCGAAGGCGTTCGACAAGGTGAAGGCCACATGGCCGTCGAAGGCCCGCTCGAAGGCCGCCACCCCGTGCTCCTGGTCTGGATCCTGCAGCGCTTCGATCTCGGTGAAGAGATAGGGGTGGCTGCGCAGCGCTCCTTGGGCGAAGGTGATCAGCGTGCGGGTGAGGATGTTGGCGCCTTCCACGGTAATGCCCACCGGCACCATCTGATAGGCGCCCTGAATATAGTTGGAGGGCCCGTCGCAGATGCCCCTGCCGCCATGGATGTCGAGGGCGTCGTTCACGCAAGCGCGCATGCGCTCGGTCGAGACATATTTGAGCAGCGCCGAGATCACCGCGGGCTTCTCGCCGGCCGAGACCATGGAGGCGGTGACGGCCCGGGCGGCCTCGATCTCATAGGCCGCCTCGACCATGCGGGCCAAAGGCTCCTCCACGCCCTCCATAAAGCCGATCGGCAGGTTGAACTGCTTCCGGATGCGCGCGTAAGCGGTGGTCGTCCGGAGCATCGACTTGGCGGCGGCGGCGCTCGTAGCGGGGAGCGAGATGGAGCGGCCGGCGGCGAGGCAGCTCATCAGCATGCGCCAGCCTTGGCCTGCGCGTTCCTTGCCGCCGATGATCCAGTCGAGCGGAATGAACACGTCCTTGCCGGAGGTAGGGCCGTTGGGGAAGGAGGCGCCGCAAGGAAGATGCCGGCGGCCAATCTCGACGCCTGGGTGGCGCGTGGGCACGAGCGCGAGCGTGATGCCGATATCCTCGCCGCGGCCGAGATGGTTCTCCGGGTCGAACAGGTGGAAGGCGAGCCCAAGCAACGTGGCGGTGGGGGCGAGGGTAATGTAGCGCTTGTCCCAGGTGAGTCTGATGCCGATCGTCTCCTTGCCCTCATGCCAGCCTCTGGCGACGATGCCGATATCGCGCATTGAGGCGGCGTCGGAGCCGGAGAATGGCACGGTCAGCGCGAAGCAGGGAATCTCCTCACCCCGCGCAAGCCGCGGCAAATAATGGGCCTTTTGCGCGTCCGTGCCGTATTTCTCGATCAACTCGCCAGGCCCGAGCGAGTTCGGCACCATGACGATGGTGACGCCGTCTGGGCTGCGCGAGCCGATCTTGCCGAGCACGAGGGACTGCGCCTGCGCCGAGAAGCCGAGGCCGCCATGCTCCTTGGAGATGAGCATACCGAGAAAGCCCTGCTCGCAGACGTAGCGCCAGACGTCGTCGGAGATGTCGCGCAGCTCATGGCGGATGCGCCAGTCGTTGAGCCTCCGGCAGAGCTCCTCCGTCGGCCCGTCGAGGAAGGCGCGCTCCTCGGCCGTTAGCGTGATCGGATTGACCCGGCGGAGCCGCGACCAGTCGGGCGTGCCCGAGAACAGCTCGGCGTCCCAGCCGACGGTGCCGGCCTCCAGCGCCTCCCGCTCCGTCTCCGAAATAGTTGGCACCAAGCCCTTGAGCGCGCGATAGGCGGGAAGCACGAGATAGTCGCGCTTGATGCGTGGAAAGGTCAGCGCGACGAGCCCAGCCGCGATGAGCCAGCCGAGCAGCGCGCCAAAATTGAACACCGGCCCATGCAGATGGCCGTGCCCCAGCCCCATCTGCAGACTCAAGGTGAAGAGGGCAACCGCGAGCGCCCAAGCCCAAAGCGGCGCACGGTTCATCGCCAGGGCAAACAGGACAGCCAGTGACAGGAGGGTGAAGATGAGGTCAGCCATAGGGACTCTCCCAACGAGCCTTTGCGTCCGCTTGCTCACCCCCTGAACGCGCCAAAGCCTTGCTTCTTGTCGCGATGGTCAGACGCCGCCGCTCGGCTTTTTGCCTTCTATGGTCCGGATGGGCCAACGGTACAAGTTCTTTCATGGCGTTGTCTGGTCGCGGCGAGATTGGATGGAGCGTCACCCCGAATCGCCCGGCCTCACTCTTCCCGGGCAAGTGATACCAGCCGATTAACGCGCCACCGTTGCCTGGCGGCGGGCGACTATCCGGTCGCGGCCGCGCCCTTCCAGGCCAATCCCGCGATCGATGGCGATGAGCAAGAGCCCGAGCGCGGTGAAGACGAGGATCAGCATGCCCATGTCGGTCAGGACCTTGGCATAGCCGAGCTTGCTCACATCGATGAAAGGATAGGGATAGAAGTCCGTAAGTGGACCATGGATCAGGGAGTAGACGGCATAGGCCAAGGGAAAGGTGAGCCAGGCGAAAGCGGATTTGACCTTAAGCGTGCGCTTCGGCACGAAGACGAGCCAGTCGATGACGTAGAGCACAGGCGCCACGACATGCTCGATGGTGTCGGCGACAAGCTCCCAGCCTTGCGTGTTCCAGAGCTGACGCAGCAAATAGTGATAAATCACCGCGACGACGATGATGTAGACGGCGATCCCGGTCCTGCCGAGGGCTGCAGGAAGAAGCGCCCAAGCCTCGAGTCCGGCGCGAGCCAGGGCAGCGTCATGGCGAGCGCGACGAGCACGTTGGAGAGATCGGTGAAATAGCTGAGGAAGCGAATGGCGGCCGCCAGAAGGTCGCCATCGGTCTTGTAGCGAACGATCAGAAAATATTGCAGCACGATGGCGAACCAGCCAAGCGCCGCCGCGAGCATGCGATAGAGCTGCTGTATTCCTGGCATCCCGATCCCCGATTCGTTTCCGATGCTTGGACCGTCATGTTAATCCGGCTTCTACGCGGGCAATAGCGATGTCTTGCATGCAGCTTGCGGGGTTTGGGAGGGCCGCGCCTCAGTTCCGATCATAGAGGATCGCCGAGATTTCCCCCTCGTCCGCGAACACCTTAATCACGTCGCCGATGTCGGCGATCGGAGATACATTGTTTACATAGACGACATAGGCGAGCGGGACGCCGCTCTTCCCATCGATATAGCCGGCGAAGACCTGCGCCTTCAGCGCGTCCTTGGCGACGGTGGTGCCGGTCTTGGCGTAGACATGGCGAAAAGCCGGAACGATGACCGGATCCGGCGGTTCTCTGCCGATGGTCGCGAGCGATCCGTCGATGCCGAGCACGGGAAGTGCGTCGAAATAGTCCCGGCCGGCCGCGGTCTTGCGCATCGCGGCGAGCAGCTTGGTGACCGCTTCCGGCGTTGCCTGGCTGTCCGGACTGCCGCTGCCATTGGTCGGGAAATTGAACCCGTCCGCGGGAAGCCCGTACTCGCCGATAAGCGTCTGTCGCTCCACCGCAAGCGCACTGTCGATGGTTCTTGCGTCCTTGGTGAGGCCGAACAGCATGAGGCTGAGATTGGCGCCGAGATTGTGGCTCACCTTGAGGATAAGCCGGGCGTATTGCGCGTAAGGCAACGACACGAGCTCAGCGAGCTTCTTGTCGGAGGCATAGGACGCGGCGGCAGGAAGTTTTTCAGCTGGGTTCGAACCGACAGCCTTCGCATCCACAGCGACCCCCGCCTTCTGCAAGGCCTTAATGAAGGCCGTGCGGGCAAAGGCAGATGGATCCTCGATCGCGAAGGTTTGCACCAGGGTCGGCACGTGTGGCAGGTCCGGCTTGTAGCCGACCGGGATCTGGCCCTTGACGATGCCGACCGAGGGGTCGTCGGGAGACACCTCAAGCTCGATCTTTTTCTGCTCTCCGGCGGCGACCGTCGTCACCTGTGCCTCGACCCTGAAGGCTTTGGTCTGCGGACGCCAATCGACCTTGGCGGGCTTGCCGAGCTCGGTCGGGACAATCGTCACATCGATCAAATTGTCGTTTATGACAATTGGCGTGATCAGCACATTGCCGTTCGGAACTCGGAAGTGATCGAACAGGCGATCGTCGACGATCACCTCTCCCTCCACTCGCTTCAGTCCCCAAGCCGCCACCTGTCGCGCCAGCGCAGCGATGCCGGCCAAGGGATCCGTCTCGGTCAGGGTCGAGCTACCGAGCGAATTCGACTCGGTGTGGTCGAAATCGGTGAATGCGATCGTGCTCTCGGGCGTCGTTCTGCTGCCGAGCGTCAGATCGCCGCTCGCCACCAGCACGAGGTTGCCTGTGAGCACCCCCTCCTTGGTGACGTCGCCGTCAGCATAGACCGGGGTTACGAAGCGATGGTCCGGCTCGAGCGCATTCAGCGCCAGGCCCACGGAGAACAGCTTCCTGACCGAACCCGTGAAAAAGAGGGCGTTCGACCCTAGGGAAGAGACCGGCTGCCCGGATTGCAGGTCAATGGCCTTTAGTCCCCAGGTCGCGCCTTGATAGCGCGGGCCCTGCATGATCTCGCTTATTTCGGGGGGCACCGGAGCTTGGTCAGCGGCCCTATGTGCCGCGCCGCTCGCGGCACATAGGGTGAGCGTAAGCGCGCACAATCGAAGACAGAAAGCTGCTCTCGCCCTCACGATCGACTCCTCTGCCTAGATTGCCGTTTTGCCCGGAAAAGCGGGACCGAGGTCGCCGAAGATGGATTTAGCGGCGTTCCGCCCCGGCGCGGCGCCGGGTTGAGCTTGGCGACGAAGATAGCCGCTGGCATGCACGTCGGAGAGGAAGGCGGGTGCGGCGATCTCCTCCGAGATCGTCATGCCGCCATAGGTGGAATAGCGCTCTAGCACGAGAACCTTGAGGCCCGCTTTGGCGAGATAGCAGGCGCAAGTCAGGCCATTATGCCCGGCGCCAACGACGATCGCCTCGTAACCCCCCGGCATCGCGGTCTCTCTGTTCTCTCGCTAGATACACCCGGCGCGGGAGAGTTCGGTCTCGTGCTCGCCGCTGCCCGTCACGACCCGCTTGGCTGCGACTTGCCCGTGAAGACGGTGCCGTCGGTATCGGTGATGGCCACGTCGAGCTCGTTGTCGGCGCCGCGGCCGAAGGTGAAGCGGAAATTGGGATTGCTGGAGATCGAGAAAGTGCTCTCCATGCGGAAGACCAGGTCGCCGTCCCGCTTCACAATCATCTCCTTGACGAAACGCGCCGGGATGGTACCGCCGGTGTTGATGTCGAGCTGCATGCCGTTGCTGTTCGGATGCTTGATCATCACCAGACCCTCAAACAGCGGCGCGGTCGAGAGCGCCGGCGGGAAGGTCTTGACGATCATCTTGCCGAGATCGGCGTTTTCCGTGTCGGGGTCCTTGGCCTGCATCGCCGCGCAGCCGCCCGCGGCCTGCACGAATCTGGTCGCCATATGCAGCTTACCGTCCTCGGTCTCCAGGATCGCGCGCACATGCGAGAACATGTCGATGCGGACGCGGGTGGCAAAGGACCGCTCGCCGCCGGCACCGGCCGCGGGACCGAAGGTGAGGGTCGCCACCACCGGGCTCGGGTTCTTGTCGATGATCAGTGTCAGCGATTTGAGCGGCCCCTTGACATCGGGCGGCACGCGCACCGTGAGGGGGACGATCGCCGCGTCCTCGGCGGTCGTGGGTGCGTCGAGGACCACCATGCCGTCTTCCGCCGCGATGGAGCGATCGCCGAAATTCGCCTGTTTGAGTGCCGGCCAGACATCCTCCTCGGCCTGCGCGCCCCGAGGGGCGAGAACCGGAAGCGATGCTACCAGCGCCGCAAGTCCAAGAATGAGGCCTAGTCGATGGGCTCTAACGGGCATCGCGCCAGTCTCCTCGCTTGGCGGCTCATCTATATCATTCCCATTCAAGCTCGGCGAACGCCGCCGTGACGTTCCGGACATGGTATTGATCGAACAGCTTCCCGGCGTCGCGCTCCTCGAAGCCGGCGGTTTTCGCCGCATCCTCAATGGTCTTGCCTTCCTTGATCAATTTGCGCACATCCGCCGCAATGGTCGCCAGATAGCGCTGCTCGGGCTCTAGCGCCCCGGGAAGCTGCATGGCGCGGGGGCCATGGCCGGGAACGACGCGCGCCACCTTCCTCTGCTTGAGATCGTCGATCAGCGCGAGCCAACCCTTGATCGAGCCGTCGAGCGTCGGCACGTGCACGGAGAAGAGGAGATCGCCCAAGAACAGCGTGTTGGTCGCCGAGTCGGTGACCGTGAGGTCGTTGTCGGTATGCGCGGTCCTCTGCGTTTCGAGCAGAAGGGTGCGGCCACCCAGATCGAGGGAAAGCGTGCCGTCGACGGGGACCGTGGGAAAGACGATCTCGATGCCCTCGAAGGCCTCCGGCCCGAGCATCTGCTTGTTGATCGCGAGATAGCGTTCCGCACGGGAGCCAAGCCCACGCGCGAGCTTGTGGTTGGCGACGAAGGCCGGGCTGTCCTCCTTGAACGCCGCGTTGCCGAACACATGGTCGGGATGCATATGCGTGTTGATCACGTAGCGGATCGGCTTGCTCGTCACCGTACGGATGGCGTCGCGCAAATCGCGCCCAACTTGGGTGCTGCCCAAGGTGTCGATCACAGCGACCGCGTCGGTGCCTACGATGAAGCCCGCATTCGCCATGTCGCCCCGGTTCTCCGGGGATTGGACCTCATAGCGTCCCTGATGCACGAACACGCCCGGCCCGATCTCGTCCACCGCAAGCGACGCGCCCACGGGCGTGGCGAAACAGGCCGGGATGGCCTTGAGCAGAGGCGCTGCCGCAAAGGCAAGGGCAGCGCGAAGGAAGCCCTGGCGCGAGAGCAAAAGCCGGTCCGTGGCGCGATGCGGCTCCGCGTCGATATCCGGCTGAAATGAGCACTCGATCCTATGCCACACGGCGCGTCAGGCCTCATGAGAGAGATCGCCGGCCAGGACAGCCGCCGGCTAAATTGTCCACAACAACGTATAAAGCAGCGGCGCCGGCATATTCGCATGCGGGCGAGACGCTCCGCCAGATAGACTAATGGCGGAGTTTCGGCATTTCCGCGGTCCGCATCACGGAAGGTTCAACCAGCTCGGTTGCGGAGGTTGCAGAATCGCAGTGGCGGTTGCGCCTTTCTCGGATTAACCTCTTGCGCTCGGGGGAACGCACTATGCACGGACGATCCTTCGTCGCCGTCGTTGTTGCTCGTAGTCTTGTCCTGGTGCTTGCGGGCTTTGTCCAGGCGGCGGTTGCCGCCGAGGCCGCAGCAACCGCAGAGCAGCCGGTTGCCCTGACTGGCGCGACCACCGCGCTACCCAGCACCGTCGTCCCCTCGCCACCCAGCTCAGCCGCACCCTCGCCGGCCGACGCGGCCAAGCCATCGCCGCAGGGCGCAGCCGCCGCTCCGCCGGCGCCAGCCGACCCCGTCGTCGCAAGCATCCGCCGCAAACTTGCTGACCCCTCTCTCCGCAAAGGCGCCGCTCCGGAGGACGTTGCGGCCCTCGAGGCGGTCTACGCCGGGCGCAGCGGGCCGCTCTGGATGACCCCCATGGGGTTCTCGGCCAAGGCGCAAGCCGCCATCGACGAGATTGGCAAGGCGGATGATTGGGGCCTCTCCGCGGCGGAATTCGAGTTGCCGCCGGCCGGCGACCTCCCCAAGACGGCAGACGCGCAAGCCATCGCCGAGATCGATCTCGGGCTTGCCATTCTGAAATATGCGCGCTTTGCCCGCGGGGGACGGGCCGATCCTTCGGAGCTGAGCGTGCTGCTCGATCAGAAGCCGACCCTCAAAAACCCCAAGATCGTCCTCGCCGAGATCGCGGCTTCGCCCGCGCCGGACGCTTATCTGCGATCGCTGCACCCAAAGCATGAGCAGTTCGAGCGCTTGCGCCAGGCGCTGCTTAAGGCCCGCGACGAGGGTGATGCAGGCGCCAAAAAGCCGCGCAACGAGGCCGAAATTCAGCGGCTGCTGATCAATATGGAGCGCTGGCGCTGGATGCCGGAAGAGCTCGGCAGCGTCTATGTCCAGGACAATGTTCCGGAGTTCATGCTGTACGTGGTCAAGGACGGCAAGACCATCCACTCCGACAAGATCCTCGTCGGCAAGCTGGCCTATGCCACGCCAATCTTCTCCGCCGACATGCAAACCATCGTCTTCAATCCCGAATGGACGGTGCCGGAGACCATCGTCAGGGAGAATCTTCTACCCAATCTGCGCGGCGGCTGGTTCGGCGGGGGCAATTCGATCCTCAGCGAGCACGGGTTGCAGGTGAAATATAACGGCCGCACGGTCGATCCCGCCAGCATCAACTGGAACCGCGTGAACATGGCCAATATCGCCTTCACGCAGCCGCCGGGATCAACGAACGTCTTGGGCAAGCTCAAGTTCCTCTACCCCAACAAGCACGTCGTCTACATGCATGACACGATCAAGCGGGATCTGTTCGAACTCAGCATGCGGGCACAGGGCCATAACTGCATCCGCATGGCGAATCCAAGCCGCCTGGCCGAGGTCCTGCTCGCCGAGGACAAGGGCTGGGACGCGAAGCAGGTCGATGACCTCGTCGCCAGCGGCAATAACAGCGCCGTCAATCTGGACCATCCGATCCCGGTGCATACGACCTATTTCACGGCCGTCGCCGACGAGCAGGGAAACGTCACGAGCTTCGCCGATGTTTATGGCCTCGACCGCAAGGTTGCCCCGGCGGTGCTCGGCAAAACGGTCGCCTTCGCCGCGCCGTCCGACGGAGGCGGGGACACGGCACAACCAGAGTCGATCGCGGCGCCCGCGGCGAAGCCCAACGCCCCGCAAACCACCGTCTCGGGCTCAATCCAAGGATTGTTCGGAGACTAGCGGACGCAAAAAGGGACGACGTTTGGACGACGATCGCCCGCAGGCTGCTTCGATCGATCACATCATCCGATAAGCACAAGGGGAAGCGGTCGTATGCGTAAGCCTTGGCTGCTGCTCGGTCTGGCTCTCGGTGTTCTCGGCCCGGCGGCTGCGTCATCCACGCACGCGACCGGGCCCTCAAGCGGGCACGATGAAGACTTCGCCGGCTTCGTCGAGATCGATGGAGGCCGGAAGCTGTATATGGAGTGTCGCGGCGCCGGGGAGCCGACGGTCCTGCTCGAGGCGGGATTGCGCAACCGCGCCGACATTTGGAGCGTCGAGCCCGATTCCGGCGAAGCGGTCTTTCCGGCTGTCGCCGCATTCACCAGGCCTTGCGCCTATGATCGGCCCGGGACGACGCTCGGCACAGACCAGCTGAGCCGCAGCGATCCCGTGCCCATGCCGAGAACCGCCCGGGACACCGTCGCCGACTTGCACGCTCTGCTTCGCGCCGCCGCTGTTCCCGCCCCTTACGTCCTGGTCGGACACTCGACCGGCGGCCTGATCATCAGGCTCTACGCCAGCAGCTACCCCAAAGAGGTTGCCGGCCTTGTGCTAGTGGATGCCATTGCCGAGGGGTGCAGAGGGCGATGACGCCCGAGGAGTGGACGCTCTACGATCGTCTCCTGCTCATCCAGCCGCCGCAACAGATCGCCTATTACAAGGACCTCGAGACAATCGACTTCGACATCAGTTTCGAACAGATGACGCGGGCCGCCAAAGCGATGCCCCTCCCACCGGTGCCGCTGATCGTGATCTCGAAGGGCCGGCCATTCCAGCTGCCGTCCGACTTGCCCGCAGGTCTCCCGGCGGCGGTCGAACGGGCCTGGACGGCGAGCCAGGACGAACTCGCAGGGCTCCAGCCGGATACGCCGCATGTCATCGCGACCAAAAGCAGCCACTACGTTCAGATTGAGGAGCCGCAATTGGTGATCGACGCCATCAAGCAGGTGGTCGAGAGAGCCCGCGCCCACGGCTCGGCACGCTGACGAGCAGCGTGGAGTTGCAATTCACCCGGCCTCTGCGTCGGCGAGGAAGCCATGCACCGACTGCACGACTTGGGCGCCCTCGCCGATTGCCCCGCCGATGCGCTTGACCGATCCTGACCGGACATCGCCCACGGCCAACACGCCCGGCACGTTCGATTCGAGCGGCGAGATGGGGCGTTCCTTGCTTTCCGCGCATCGCGTGCCGGTGACAACGAAGCCCGCTTTGTCCAGGCGCACGCCGCATCCCTCAAGCTAGGCCGTGGCCGGATCGGCGCCAATGAACAGAAAGACGTTGCTGATGTCCCTCTCCGTTTCGGCTCCGGTGCGGCGATTGCGCCAGCGCACGGGTTCGAGTCCTGCCTCGGGCGTGCCTTCGAGCGCCACGATCTCGGTCTCCGTCATCAACTCGATGTTGGGCGTCGCCGCGATCCGATCGATCAAATAGCGCGACATGCTGTCGGCGAGGCCGCGCCCGCGCACCATGATGCGGACTTTGGCGGCCTGGGCCGATAGAAAGACCGCCGCTTGACCAGCAGAATTGCCGCCGCCGACCAAAATGACCTCCTCGCCCGCACAGAGCTTGGCTTCGATCGGCGACGCCCAGTACCAGATGCCGCGCCCCTCGAACTCTTGCAGGTTTGCGATAGGGGGACGCCGATAGCGTGCGCCGCTCGCCACCACCACGGTTCGCGCGAGCACCGGCTCGCCGCCGTCAACCTCAAGCCCGAATGTGCCGTCCGGCCCGCTGCAATCAAGCCACTTCACCTCGACCGGTATCATCATGTCGGCACCAAACTTCTGCGACTGAACGAAGGCGCGACCGGTCAGGGCCTGGCCGGAAATCCTCGTGGGAAAGCCGAAATAGTTTTCGATGCGGGCGCTCGCTCCAGCCTGGCCACCGAACGCCCGGGCATCTAGCACGACCACCGAGAGACCTTCGGAGGCGGCGTACACCGCCGTGGCCATGCCGGCCGGACCAGCACCCACCACCGCCACGTCGTACAGCGCCCGACGCTGCACGGTCCCGATCATACCGAGCTGCCGCGCGAGGTCGGCTTCGCTTGGATTGCGCAACACCGTGCCGTCCGGGCAGGCGACCAGAGGCAGATCTTGCGGCGCCGGCGCGAAGCGGGCGATCAAAATTCCGGCCTCAGGGTCGGTGGCGGGGTCGAGCAGATGATGCGGATAGCCGTTGCGGGTCAGAAATCCTTGTAAGCGCACCATACCGCTTGAGCTCGGAGAGCCGATCAGCACCGGGCCCCCCACGCCGCTTTGGATCAGACTGACCCGACGCAGAATCATTGCCCGCGTGAGCCGCTCACCGAGATCAGCTTCCGCGATCAAAAGAGCCCGCACCGCATCGGACGGAATGAGCAGGGCCTCCACGTCGCCCTCTGCATGGGCATCGACCAGCGCGGGACGATCTGAGAGCGCCGCGATCTCGCCGAGGAATTGACCAGGTCCTTGCTCGACGACGGGCGTGGAGGCCGTCGCGCTGGGTGATGGCGACGTGGCCCGATAGCAGGATGAACATGCCGGGCACTGGCTTGCCGGTCTCGAACAACGTCTCGCCATTGGCATAGCGTTGCACTGTGCCGAACCGGCGCAGCCGCTCGATCTCCTTGGCCTAAAACGTGGGAAAGGTTTGCTCGTGTCGCGGATGCATGGCCGAATGGGACGCCGTGCTACCTGCATCCTTGCCCGAGGCTGGGTCTTCTGACATTTCTCCTCGCAGATGGGTTTGTCCGGTCGGTTCGGCCTGAATGTGTGCTCGCGGCGCTTGGATGGCAATGCGACAGGGACCGCTGCATCAGGCGCTTTCTTGTGCCGCGGGGACGAATTGGCTAAGGAGGCGTCTTACGGCACCCCAAGCTTGAAGGGGAGCATCGCCATGGCAGAGCCAGAACGGCCACAACTGAGCCCCTATCAGGTCGAGCTCGAGGCGGGGAAACGCTACGCCTGGTGCCGGTGTGGGCGGAGCAAGAAGCAGCCCTTTTGCGACGGATCGCATGCGGGGACGGACATCGAGCCCTTCATGTTCACCGCCGAGCGGACCGAGTTCGCGCTCCTCTGCGGCTGCAAGGATACCGGCGACCCGCCCTACTGCGATGGCTCGCATATGCTGCTCTAATTTTGAGCATGCCCAGAAAGTGCGCTTCACGTTGTACCCCCCGCGCCCTTATTGCTATGAAGCAGCGCCCCTTTAAGGAGGCTTTCGCCGAGGGGGCCGGAGCGCTAGCCCCGTTCGGGGGAAAGGGAGCAGGCGGCGTCCATGGCTTATTTCCTGCAACAGCTGATCAACGGGATCGCGCTCGGCTCGATCTACGGCCTGATCGCCATCGGCTACACCATGGTCTATGGCATCATCGGCATGATCAATTTCGCCCATGGCGATATCTTCATGGTGGGCGCCTTCATCGCCCTCATCGCATTTCTCGCGCTGTTGAGCTTCGGGGTCACTCTCATCCCGCTCGCGCTCGTGCTCGTGCTGATCATCGCCATGCTGTTCACCGCGGTCTGGGGCTGGACTGTGGAGCGGATCGCCTACCGGCCCTTGCGCGAATCGTTCCGCCTCGCGCCGCTGATCACCGCCATCGGCATGTCCATCGTGCTGCAGAATTTCATTCAGGTGGCGCAAGGCGCCCGAGTGAAACCGCTGCAACCCGTGGTGACCGGCGGCTATCAGCTCTTCGTGCAGGATGGCTTCATCGTCAATCTCTCCAATATCCAGATCCTCATCGTGGTGACGACTGTGGCACTGATGGGAGTGTTCTGGCTCCTCATCACCCGCACCGCGCTTGGGCGAGCGCAACGCGCCTGCGAGCAGGACAGGCTGATGGCGGCGTTATCCGGGGTCAATGTCGACCGCACCATCTCGCTCACCTTCGTCATGGGTGCGGCGCTCGCCGCCGTGGCCGGCCTCCTCTACCTGCTCTATTACGGCGTGATCGATTTCTTCATCGGCTTCGTCGCCGGCATCAAAGCGTTCACGGCGGCAGTGTTCGGCGGCATCGGCTCGCTTCCCGGCGCTATGCTCGGAGGGCTCGTGATCGGTCTGATCGAGACCTTCTGGTCCGCTTATTTCAGCATCGAATACAAGGATGTGGCGGCCTTCGCGATGCTCGCCGTGGTGCTCATCTTCTTCCCTACGGGACTGCTCGGGCGGCCAGAAGTAGAAAAGGTCTAGGCGCTTGAGCGAGCGGGTCAAATCGCCGACCAGCCGGCTGAAGACAGCGCTCGCCGACGCGATCATCGCGGCCTATGTCGCCTTTGCCCTGTTCTGCCTAACGCTTGGGGTCAAGACCGTCGACAGCCCGCGCGGCCTGAACTTGATGCCGCGGCCGGGGCTGCTCGCCATCGCGGTCGGAAGCGTCTTTCTCGGCAGGCTCCTCTTAGGCCTCTTCTGGTGGAACCGCAGCTGGCGGCTGCCGAGGCTCCCTTGGCGCCCTACTTGGCCCATTCCCGCCGTGGGCCGGTATGGGAAGCAATATGGCGGGGCGCTGCTCGTCGCCGCCGCGGTCCTGTTCCCGATCCTCGCCTTCGGCATCGAGAAGACGCTCCATGTGGGAATTCCGCTTCGCTACCTCTTCGATCTTTCGATCTTGGTGCTGACCTATGTGATGCTGGGCTTCGGGCTCAACATCGTGGTCGGGCTCGCGGGGCTCCTCGATCTCGGCTATGTCGCCTTCTATGCGGTCGGCGCCTATACCTTCGCGCTGCTCGCCGCCACCTTCGGCTGGTCGTTCTGGATGTGCCTGCCCTTCGCGGGACTGCTGGCCGCGCTTTGGGGCGTCGTGCTCGGCTTCCCGGTGCTCCGGCTCAGAGGCGACTATCTCGCGATCGTGACGCTCGCCTTCGGGGAGATCGTCCGCATCGTGCTGCTGAACTGGACGCGGGTGACCAACGGGCCGAACGGCATCTCAGACATCCCAAAGCCCACCTTTTTCGGCCTGCCCTTCGCCGCAACCGGACCTGAGACCTTCGCGAGCTTCTTCGGTCTCCGCTATGACCCGCTCCACGCCATCATCTTTCTCTATTACGTGATCCTGGGGCTCGCGCTCATCACCAGTCTCGTGACGATCCGCTTGCGGCGGTTGCCGATCGGACGCGCCTGGGAGGCGATGCGCGAGGACGAGATCGCCTGCCGCTCGCTCGGCATCAACACCACGGTCGCCAAGCTCACCGCTTTCGCCACGGGCGCGCTGTTCGGCGGCTTCGCCGGCTCCTTCTTCGCCACGCGGCAAGGCTTCATCAGCCCGGAATCCTTCACCTTCATGGAATCCGCCATCATCCTCGCCATCGTGGTGCTTGGTGGCATGGGCAGCCAGATCGGCGTCGTGCTGTCGGCCATCGTCATGATCGGGGGCTTCGAGCTGCTCCGGAACATGCAATGGCTCAAGCTTGTCTTCGGCCAGGACTTCGATCCCTCGCTCTACCGCATGCTCTTGTTCGGCCTCGCCATGGTGGGGATCATGCTGTGGCGGCCGCGAGGAAACATCTCGTCGCGCCAGCCCTCCATCGTGCTGGATGAACGGCGCGGTGCAGGCGCCCCCCTCCTCAAGCAGGGCCGCGCATGACGCCGTGGCAGAAGGAGCCGCTGCTTAAGGTGGAGCACCTCACCATGCGCTTCGGCGGCCTCGTCGCGGTGGACGATGTGTCCTTCGATGTGGGGCGGCACGACATCACCGCCTTGATCGGGCCGAACGGCGCCGGCAAGACCACCGTGTTCAACTGCATCACCGGCTTCTACAAGCCGACCGAAGGCACGCTCATGCTCGACCATCCGCACGGCCAGAGCTTCCGCTTGGAGCGGCTCGACGATCACGACATCAATGCGCGGGCCCGCGTCGCCCGCACCTTCCAGAACATCCGGCTGTTCGGCGGCATGACCGTGCTCGAAAATCTGATGGTGGCGCAGCACAAGCTGCTCACCGGCGCCTCGCGCTTCCCGCTCGCCAGCATCTTGGGGTTCGGTGCCTTCAACCGCCTGGAGCGGGAGGCGGTCGACTATGCCAGGGACTGGCTTGACCGCGTGGGCCTCACCGCACGGGCGAATGTGGCGGCGGCAGAGCTTGCCTATGGCGAGCAAAGGAAGCTCGAGATTGCGCGCGCCATGTGCACGCGACCTTTGCTGTTGTGCCTGGACGAGCCGGCTGCGGGATTGAACGCGCGGGAGAGCGAGGGCTTGAACGAGCTGCTCTATTCGATCCGCGCGCAGGAAGGCATCGCGCTCCTGCTCATCGAGCACGACATGAGCGTGGTCATGCGCATCTCGGACCACATCGTGGTGCTCGACTACGGCAAGACCATCGCCGACGGCGCGGCCGAGGAGGTGCGCAACGATCCGCATGTGATCGCCGCCTATCTCGGCGTGCCCGACGAGGAGCTCGACCATGTCGCGCGCGAGGTCCGCTTATGAGCGAACCCATGCTCGCGCTGCAAAAGGTAACCGCCCGTTACGGCGTGCTTCCCGTGCTGCATTGCGTGAGCCTCGACATCTTCCCCCGTGAGATCGTGGCGCTGATCGGCGCCAATGGCGCGGGCAAGACCACCTTGATGATGACGATCTTCGGGCGCCCCCGGGCGAGCGAAGGCAGCATCGTCTTCGACGGCCAAGACATCACCAGGCTCCCGACCCACAAAATCGCGCGGCTCTCGATCGCCCAGTCGCCGGAAGGGCGGCGCATCTTCCCGCGCATGACCGTGCTTGAGAATCTGCAGATGGGCGCGATCATCGCCAACGACCCGGACGTCTTCGACCAGGATTTGAAAAGGGTCTGCACGCTGTTCCCGGTGCTGAGAGGCCGCCGCGACCAGCGCGCGGGCACGCTGTCGGGCGGCGAGCAACAGATGCTCGCGATCGCCCGCGCCCTGATGGGGCGGCCGAAGCTGTTGCTGCTGGACGAGCCGTCGCTGGGCTTGGCACCCCTGATCGTGAAGCAGATCTTCGAGGTGATCAAAGAGCTGAACAGCCAGGGCCTGACCGTCTTCGTCGTCGAGCAGAACGCCTATCACGCGCTGAAGCTCGCTCATCGCGGCTATGTCATGGTGAATGGCAGGATCACGCTCTCGGGGAGCGGAGCCGAGCTGTTGAACAGCGCAGAGGTGCAGACCGCCTATCTCGACGGCGGCCGCCGCAAGGAGCCGCAAGGAGCCGCCAGGTGACGTTGCTCTCCGACGCCAGCACTTTGGTGTTTCTTGTGCTCACGGTGATCCTCGGCGGCGGCGCGGCCTTCCTCGCCGGGCGCGGGCTCGCGCGGAGCTGGAAGCCGTTCTGGCGGATCTTCTTCTACATGGCGCTGCTCGCGGGCGCGGTTCGCTTCTTCTACTACGCCCTGTTCGACGGCAAGCTCCTGTCGCCCTATTACTATCTCGTCACCTATGCCGTGCTGCTGATCGCCGCGAGCCTCGGCTTCCGCGCCATGCGGACAACGCAGATGGTCACGCAATATCGCTGGCTCTACGAGCGAACGAGCCCGCTGACCTGGCGCGACCGAGCTTGAGCCCCTGCTTGCGCTTTGCGCAAATGCCGTAGACTGTGCACGAAATCCTATAGGGAGGGTGACGATGCAACGAATTGCCGGGCTGCTCATCGCTTTGGCAGCAGCCGTCATCATCGCGGGCTGCGGCAAGGACGACAAGACGATTCCGGTCGCGGTGGTCGGGCCGGTCACGGGACAATACGCCTCGTTCGGCGCGCAGATGAAGAACGGCGGCGAGATGGCCGTCGCCGACATCAACGCCGCAGGCGGGGTTCTCGGCAAGACGCTCAATCTCTCTATCGGCGACGATGCTTGCGATCCGAAGCAGGCCGTGGCGGTCGCCAACCAGATGACGGGTGCCGGCGTCAAGCTCGTGGCCGGGCATTATTGCTCCGGCTCCTCGATCCCGGCATCGAAAGTCTACGCCGAAAGCGACATGGTGCAGATCTCGCCCGCCTCCACCAACCCGACCTTCACCGACGACCGCGCCGGGCCCAACATCTACCGGGTCTGCGGCCGTGACGACCAGCAGGGCGGCGTCGCCGGCAAATATATTGCATCCCACTTCGTCGACAAGAACATCGCTTTCGTCCAGGACAAGACGGCCTACGGCAAGGGGCTCGCTGACGAGACCAAGAAGGCGATGAACGCGGCCGGCAAGCAGGAGGCCATGTATGAGGCGATCACCGCCGGCGAGAAGGACTATTCGGCGCTGGTCTCCAAGCTGAAGCAGGCCAATATCGATGTCATCTATTTCGGTGGCTATCACACCGAGGCGGGGCTGATCATCCGCCAGATGCGCGATCAGGGCATGAGCACCATCCTTATGGGCGGGGATGCGCTCATCACCCAGGAATTCTGGTCGATCACCGGCCCAGCCGGCGAAGGCACGCTGATGACCTTCTCCCCCGACCCGCGCAAGAACCCGGCCGCCGCCGAGGTGGTGAAGCACTTCAAGGACAAGGGCATCGAGCCCGAGGGTTATGTGCTTTACACCTATGCCGCGGTCCAGGCGTGGAAGCAGGCGGCGGAGAAGGCGAAGTCAACCGAGATGGCCGATATCGTCAAAGCGCTTAACGACACCGAGTTCGACACCGTGATCGGCAAGTTCAAATTCAACGAAAAGGGCGACCCGAACCTGCCGCCCTACGCGGTCTATCGCTGGTCGAACGGAACCTATGAGCAGATCGATCCAGTTGCCTCGCCGCCGGCTGGATAGTCTCTCTAACGCAAGGCGCGGTCTGAGGGCATTCTAGTCTTGCTTGGCCGCGCGCTTCGTCTCGGCGAACTGGGCCTCGAGCTCCTTTTCGAGCTCGACCAGGTCGCTCGGCAGCGGCATGCCGAAGGCGCGCATCTCGTTCAGCTTCTCCCGAACCTGAAGATAAAGCTCATGCGCATCCTCAGGCTGGTTCTCCATCTGATTGATGAGCAGAGCAAGTTCAGCCTTCAGATCGTCGAATGCCATGGGGCGCCTCCTCGGGGGCTGTCGCACGCGGATCGGACCATAAACCGGACGATGCAGCAAGCCGCTCGCGACGAGCGGTCTTCCGCGGCCCCGATTGCGGGGCGGACATTTCCCTTGCATAGTTGCAGCCGGCGACGGGTTTGAAGGGGGGCAGCGATGGAAAAAGTGACCTTTGGCAAGGTGGTTGGATTCGTCCTCGCCTTGGCGTTCGCGCTCGTCATGGGCATCTGCCTGCAGGCGGTGCTGGTCGGCGACTACATGCAGCCCAATAGCGTGATGAACGACCAGACGCGGCACACCTTGCAGATCGTGGGCTACGCTGGCGGTCTCGCCGCGCTCGTCGCCTGGTGGGTGCAACAGTTTGCCTCCACCCGCAGCTTCGTCGTCCGCTTCCTGTTCGCGCTGTTCGTCTTCGTCGTGGCGTTCTGCAGCTTCGGCGGCCTGCTCAGGATCCTCTATCTCGCCTTTACCTACCCCAATCAGTTGGACTGGTCCCTCTCGGGTCTCTATTGGACATCGCTCAGCGACTTCTATTCCTTCGTGCTGTTCATGCTGGTGCCGCCGCGCCCGGCTTATGCCGCGCTGATGCTGGCGGCGGCGCTTTACCTTGCGCTGTTTGGACCGCGAGGACCGCGAACCATAGAGGCTTGAGGCCCGCCCGTGATTTGAGACTGCGCGCGGGCTCTGCTAGACCATCGCTTGCCTGCGATTTGCAGGAAAGGACGCCGTTCCTCGAGATGATCCCCCGCTACAGCCGCCCCGAAATGGCTCGTCTTTGGGAGCCGGAGGCTAAGTTTCGCATCTGGCTCAAGATCGAGACGCTGGCCGCGGAGGCCATGGCCGAGCTTGGGCTGATCCCGAAGCGGGCGGCCGAGGCGGTCAGAAAGCGCGGCGGCTTCGACATCGCCCGCATCGATGCGATCGAGGGGCAAGTGAGGCACGACGTCATCGCCTTTCTCACCTCCGTCGCCGAGAAGGTTGGACCCGAGGCGCGCTTCCTGCACCAGGGGATGACGTCCTCCGACGTGCTCGACACCTGCTTCAACCTGCAACTCGTGCAAGCGGCAGACCTGCTTATCGCCGATATGGATGCGCTGCTCCAAGCGCTGAAGGCTCGCGCCTTTGAGCACAAAAGCACGCCGACCGTCGGCCGCAGCCATGGCATGCATGCCGAGCCAACGACCTTCGGGCTCAAGCTCGCCTATGCTTACGCGGAGTTCGATCGCGCCCGCGCGCGCCTCGTCACGGCGCGGGAGGAGGTCGCGACCTGCGCCATCTCCGGCGCGGTCGGTACCTTCGCCCATGTCGATCCGCGGGTCGAAGCCTATGTGGCGGAGAAGCTGGACTTGCGGCCTGAGCCGATCTCCACGCAAGTGATCCCGCGCGACCGCCATGCCGCCTATTTCGCGGCGCTCGCCGTGGTGGCGAGTTCCATCGAGCGGCTTGCGACCGAGATCAGGCATTTGCAGCGGACCGAGCTGCTAGAGGCGGAGGAGCATTTCGCCGAAGGCCAGAAGGGCTCTTCGGCCATGCCGCATAAGCGGAACCCGGTGCTGTCGGAAAACCTCACGGGACTCGCACGCCTCGTCCGCGCCTATGCGCTCCCTGCGCTCGAGGACGTGGCGCTCTGGCATGAGCGCGACATCTCCCACTCCTCGGTCGAGCGGGTGATCGGCCCGGACGCCACGATCGCCCTCGATTTCGCGCTGGTCCGTATGACCGAGCTCATCAAGGGGCTCCAGGTTTATCCCAAGCGCATGCGCGCCAATCTCGATGCCTTGCGCGGCCTCATCCATTCCCAGCGGGTTCTGCTCGCGCTGATCGAGGCTGGGGTCTCACGCGAAGAGGCCTACCGGCTCGTGCAGCGCAACGCGATGAAGGTCTGGGAGAAGAACAGTGACTTTCTAGACGAGCTGCTCACCGACGAGGAGGTGATGCGCGTGCTGTCCGAAGAGACGCTGCGCGCGCAATTCGACCTCGCCTATCATCTAAAGCACGTGGACACGATCTTCGCGCGGGTGTTCGACAAACGTCCCTCCCCTCGGCCCAGAAAAGGCCGTTAAGCGGAGCGCAATCCCCCGGCTACTCGTAGTGGTGAAACACGTGAGGGACGTAGCGATAGCGATTGTGCTCCCTGAACGTCAGGAAGTAGCGCCAGCGGTAGTAGGAGGGGTTGATGTCGGCGTAAGGGGGCAAGTCGTAATAGGCGTCCGCCGTCGGGTAATGGCCGGCCTTATAGCGATAGTGCGGATAGACGGGAATCGCCGGCGGCCCAGCCGGGGCCGAGGCCTCGCGGAAGGAAAGCCCGCTCGCGCGTACATAGCCCCCATAGCTGTTCCAAGTTACCCCGCACCAGCCCCGCGAGCATTGGCCGACGCTCACCACGGCACCCGCCGGAATGTTGAGGAGCAGCTCCGCTTGCGCCGCAGGCCCTGCCCTGAGCGCGACGTCGGTCTTGGTCTCGCCCATGCCGGCTGAAGCGGCGCCGCCGCTCAAGGCAAGCGCAACAAAAGCGACGAGCATCCTGGTCAAAGTCTGCATGCGAGAGCCCCCCTCTCTGCAATCATCTTGGCACAGACACGGGCAAGCGTCAGCCACAGCTTTGCCCAGTGGCCTTGCGCGAGAGCTCACGCCTTGGCAGTCGCCTCACGCTTCATGTCGGCAGCCGCCTTGGCGAACCAGCCCACGTCGGTGCCGACGGCCACGACATTCCAGCCCGCCGCCACCAAAGGCCTGGCGTAGGTCACATCATTGGCGAAAATCAATGCAATGACAGACATCTCGCGGCATTTGCTGAGAACGAGAGTCATGGCCTCCTTGACCTCGCTTGCGTGGATATCGAGGCGCCCGGTAAGCGCCACCGAGAGGTCGTTCGGGCCCAAGCAGACCATGTCCACGCCGGGAAGCGCCAAGATCTCGTCGAGCTGATCGAGCGCTCCCTTCGTCTCGATCTGGGGACAGGCGATGGTCCAATCATTGGCCGTGGTGAAATAGTCGCCCTGATAATCGAGTCGCGCCCGGTATGGGCCCCAGCTGCGCTGCCCGCGGGGCGGAAACTTGACGGCTTGGACGAAGGCCTCCGCATCCTCGATGTTGGCGATCAGGGGGCACATGATGCCTTGGGCACCGGCGTCGAGCGCGCGGCCGATCAAGCCAGGGTCGTTCTCCGCCACGCGCACGATGGCGGGGAGCCCGGAGGCGCACGCCGCGGTGAGACAGCCAAGCAGCGCCTCATTGCCGCCCAGGCCATGCTGCTGGTCGATGGTGATGCAGTCCCAGCCGGCTTCCCCGATCAGCTCGATGAGGAAGGGAGAGTTGAGCGTGAGCCAGGCATTGAGGAGCGTGCGCCCCTCACGGGCGGCTTTGCGAAACCGGTCCTCGCGCATGGGGCTTCAGACTTTGCCTTCGGTTTCAAGTTGAAGCACCGCCTCGCTCATCAGCTCGCCCATCATGCGGCGGATCTGGTGGTCGGACGCGGCCACGCCCTTTGCGTCGAAATCGCCCCGGACCTTCAGGAACACGTCCTCTTCGCCAGGCTCAAGGAGATCTGCCTTGACCACCTCGCGGGCATAGGCTTGGGCCGCGTCGTCGGTGAGCCCCATCTTCTCCGCCGCCCAAAGGCCAAGCAGCTTGTTGCGCCGCGCCGTCGCCTTGAACTTTAGCTCCTCGTCATGGGCGAACTTCCGCTCGAAGCCCTTCTCCCGCTCCTCAAACGTGGTCATCTGCCGCACATCTCCTTCTCGGCACCGATCGCCCCAAAAATCCCAGAAATCAAGGAAAACCTCGTCTCTCCCTGGGCGAGGGATACTGCTAAAGGGCCCGAAAATCAACAAATCCCAGAAAGCGCCAAGCGACGTTGTCACTCCCCTCCCCTTACGTTAAGGTCCACTAGACCCTTTGGTTGATTCCTGCGATGGCGAGTGGCGATAAACGCGGTACGGGCAGTGCCCTCCGCGCAGTGGTGGTGTTGTCAGCTCTGACGAGCTGCTAAAGCGAGAGGAACGTAACATGAACCGGCGTCGCCGCGTCTATGAAGGCAAGGCCAAGATCCTCTATGAAGGCCCGGAGCCGGGCACGCTCGTCCAGCACTTCAAGGACGACGCCACCGCCTTCAACAACAAGAAGCACGACAAGATCGAGGGCAAGGGCGTCCTCAACAACCGCATTTCCGAGTTCCTGTTCCAGAAACTCGGCGAGATCGGCGTTCCCACCCATTTCATCAAGCGGCTCAACATGCGCGAGCAGCTGATCCGCGAGGTCGAGATCGTCCCGCTCGAGGTGGTCGTGCGCAACGTGGCGGCAGGCTCGCTCGCGACGCGGCTCGGCATCGACGAGGGGACCCCGCTCCCCCGCTCGATCGTGGAATTCTATTACAAGTCAGACAAGCTCGAAGACCCCATGGTCACCGAGGAGCACATCACCGCCTTCGGCTGGGCGAACCCGCAGGAGATGGACGACATCATGTCGCTCGCGCTCAGGATCAACGACTTCCTCTCCGGCCTGTTCCTCGGCGTCGGCATCAGGCTCGTCGACTTCAAATGCGAGTTCGGCAGGCTTTGGGAGAACGACCAGATGCGCATCATCCTGGCCGACGAGATCTCGCCCGATTGCTGCCGGCTGTGGGACGTCGAGACGCAAAACAAGCTCGACAAGGACCGTTTTCGCCGCGATCTCGGCGGCCTGGTCGAGGCCTATCAGGAGGTGGCGCGCCGCCTCGGGCTGCATGTGGACAACCCGATGCGGGTGAAGTCGGGCCCGGTGCTGGTGCGCTCGAAATAGGACTGTCGGCCATGAAGGCACGCATCACCATCACCTTGAAGCCGGGGGTCCTCGACCCGCAAGGCAAGGCGATCGAAGGCGCGCTGCACGCGCTCGGCTTTGGCTCCGCCGGAAACGTGCGCCAGGGCAAGTATATCGAGATCGAGGTGGCGGAGAGCGATCCGGCCCGCGCACGCGCCGCGATCAAACGGATGTGCGAGGAGCTCCTAGCCAACACCATCATCGAGAACTACGCCTATGAGCTCGAGGCGGCTTAAGCAGGCATGAAAGCGAGCGTCATCATCTTCCCCGGATCGAATTGCGACCGCGATGCCGCCGTGGCGCTCCAGGCGGCGATGGGAACGCCACCCGCCATGGTCTGGCATGGCGACGCGGAGCTGCCTGCCAGCGATCTGATCGTGCTGCCCGGTGGCTTCTCATATGGCGATTATCTTCGCTCTGGCGCCATGGCGGCGCATTCCCCGGTCATGCGCGAGGTGGTCAAGCGGGCGCGCGCCGGTACGCCGGTGCTCGGCATCTGCAACGGCTTCCAGGTGCTGACCGAGGCGGGGCTCCTTCCCGGGGTTTTGATGCGCAACGCCTCGCTCAAATTCATCTGTAAGGACGTGCATTTGCGCGTGGAGCGTAAGGACACGCTTTACACGCGGCGCTACGCAGAAGGCGAAGTGGTCAGGTTCCCCATCGCGCATAAGGACGGCAGCTATTTCGCCGATGACGAGACGCTTGAGCGCCTCGAAGCGGAAGGCCGCGTCGCCTTCCGCTATTGCGACATGCAAGGGCGCGTCACGGCCGAAGCCAATCCCAACGGCTCGCGCAACAGCATAGCCGGCATCTACAACGATACGGAAACCGTGCTGGGGTTGATGCCGCATCCGGAGCGCTTGGCCGATCCGGTGCTTGGCGGCACGGACGGGACCAAGATGTTCAGAGGTTTGGTCGAAAGCATTGCGGCCTAGGCCGGGCGCCTGTCAGCCTCTGGCCTAGGACTCTCTGGCTTCCGGCCACTATAAGCTCGTTCCAGACCCCGCCGCATGCAGTCGATTCGCACCTCCCGCATGGCCAAGCCGAACCCCAAGATCACGCCCGAACTCGTCGCCGAGCATGGGCTCGCCGCCGACGAGTACCGCCTGCTTACCGCCGTGCTTGGCCGTGAACCCAGCCTCACCGAGCTCGGCATCTTCTCGGTGATGTGGTCGGAGCACTGCTCCTACAAATCCTCGCGCGTCTGGCTCAGGCAGCTGCCGACCGACGGCCCGCAAGTGATCCAGGGCCCGGGCGAGAATGCGGGCGTGGTCGATCTCGGCGACAGGCAGGCGGCCGTGTTCAAGATGGAGAGCCACAACCACCCCTCCTATATCGAGCCCTATCAGGGGGCCGCCACCGGGGTGGGAGGGATCATGCGCGACGTGTTCACCATGGGCGCGCGGCCCATCGCCAATATGAATGCCCTCCGATTTGGCGCACCTGACCACCAAAAGACCCGCCATCTCGTTGCGGGCGTGGTCTCAGGGATCGGCGACTACGGCAATTGCATGGGGGTGCCCACCGTGGGCGGCGAGACCAATTTCGACCCACGCTACAACGACAACATCTTGGTCAATGCCATGTGCGTCGGGCTCGTGGATACCTCCCGCATCTTCAAATCGGCGGCGAAGGGCGTGGGCCTTCCCGTGGTCTATGTTGGCTCCAAGACGGGTCGCGACGGCATTCACGGCGCCACCATGGCGTCTGCGGAGTTCGACGAGGCCTCCGCCGAGAAGCGGCCCACGGTGCAGGTGGGCGACCCTTTCACCGAGAAGCTCTTGCTCGAAGCGTGCCTGGAGCTGATGCAGGAGGACGCGATTGTCGCCATCCAGGACATGGGGGCGGCCGGTCTCACCTCCTCCTCCGTGGAGATGGCCGACAAGGGCCAGGTGGGCATCGAGCTCGATCTCGACCAGGTGCCGACCCGCGAGGAGACCATGACCGCGTATGAGATGATGCTGTCGGAGAGCCAGGAGCGCATGCTCATGGTGCTGAAGCCCGGCGCCGAGAGCGCCGCCCGGCGCGTGTTCAGCAAGTGGGGGCTCGACTTCGCGATTGTGGGCCGCACCACGGATACGGGCAGGCTCGTCGTCCGCCATGGTGGCGTCCTCCAAGCCGACATCCCGCTGTCGGCGCTCGCGCATGCGGCGCCCGTCTATAAGCGCCCCTGGACGAGGAAGCCCGCGCCCGTGGCGACCGCGCCCGAGGACGTGCCGGCGCCGAACAGCCTGCTCGGCGCGCTCGAGGACATGATGGGGTCGCCGCATCTCTGCTCGCGGGCGTGGATCTGGGAGCAATATGACCACATGGTCATGGCCGACACAGTGCAGCGGCCGGGCGGCGATGCCGCGGTGGTGCGCGTACATGGCACGGAGAAAGGTTTGGCGATCTCCTGCGACGTGACGCCCCGCTATTGCGCGGCGGATGCGCACGAAGGGGCAAAGCAAGCGGTCGCCGAATGCTGGCGCAATCTGACCGCTGTCGGCGCGGACCCGCTCGCCATCACCGACTGCCTGAATTTCGGCAATCCCGAGCGGCCGGAGGTGATGGGCGAGCTCGTCGAGGCGATCGAAGGGATGGCTGAGGCGTGTCGGGCGCTGTCCTTCCCCGTCGTCTCCGGCAATGTCTCGCTCTATAATGAGACGAACGGCATCGCCATCCCCCCGACGCCGGCGGTCGGCGGCATCGGACTCATCCCAGACATCCGTGAGATGGCCCGCATCGCGCTTGAGCGAGACGGCGACGCGCTGATCCTCGTTGGGGCCGAGGCCGGTCATCTTGGCCAGTCGCTTTACCAAGAGATCATCACAGGCCGAGCCGAAGGTGCCCCTCCTCCCGTCGATCTCGCATCCGAGCGGCGCGCCGGCGACTTCGTCAGGGCACTGATCCGGCAGGGTCGCGTCTCTGCCGTGCACGACGTCTCCGATGGCGGGCTGCTGGTGGCGGTCGCCGAGATGGCGCTTCCCGGCGGTCTCGGCGTCGAGCTCGACGCGGCGCCGCAAGGGCTCCCAGCCCATGCCGTCTGGTTCGGCGAGGATCAGGGGCGCTACGTCGCCTCAACGGCACCCGGCGAGATTGCGCACATCCTCGCAGACGCGGCAAAGGCGAAGATTCCTGTCCGCGTCATCGGCAGTGTCGCGGGGGATGCCTTGAAACTTCCAGGCGAAGCGCCACTTTCGCTTGCTGCCCTGCGCAGCGTCCATGCGCGCTGGTTGCCGCACTTCATGGGCGGAAGCTAGAATCGCGCGGGCGTAAAGAGGAGACTATCCGATGGCCATGGCGGCTCACGACATCGAGCAACTGATCAAGGAGCACTTTCCCGACGCGCGGGTCAGCATCGACGATCTTGCGGGCGACGGCGATCACTATGCGGCGAGTGTGGTGTCGGAGGCCTTTCGCGGCAAGACGCGACTGCAGCAGCACCAGATGGTTTATGATGCGCTGAAGGGCCATATGGGTGGGGCGCTGCACGCGCTTGCGCTCAAAACTTCAGCGCCTTCCTAAGGGAGATACACAGGATGAGCCAACAAGAGATTCAGGACTGGATCGGCCGCGAGGTCGCGACCAACGACGTCGTGCTGTTCATGAAAGGCACCAAGGACATGCCGCAATGCGGCTTCTCCATGCAGGTCGTGCAGATCCTGAACCATCTCGGCGTCGACTTCAAAGACATCAATGTGCTTGAGAATCTGAGCGTGCGCGACGGCATCAAGGCCTTCTCCAACTGGCCGACGATCCCGCAGCTCTACGTCAAGGGCGAGTTCATCGGCGGCTGCGATATCGTCCGAGAGATGTTCCAGGCAGGCGAGTTGCAGGAGCTGTTTAACGCCAAGGGCATTGCGCATAATCAGCAGACCCTGACGGCCTAGGGTCGCTTGCGAGAACCACCCTCAATGATTCCAGTCCACTTCGTGCAAACTGCGCCTTTCGAGGTCTGCACGAAGATAGGGGCGCGAGTTCGGCAACTGCAATTGCTCCTATGGCTTGCCCCTGCCAATTCAATGCGCTCCCGACCCATGGCAACTGCCGGGGCTTGGCCGTGTTCGACATCGAAGAAGGCTTCCACGGCACCACCCGGCTTGACGGGCTAAAGGCCGCCGGGATTTTTCGCTGGCCAGGCGCCATTCACGAGGGCGAGCGCGTGCACATCGTCGATCGACGCGCGACGCCCGCGCAGCGCGAGGCGCTGTTCCGCATCCTGACCGGCGAGGATACCAATCCGTGAGCGACGGTGTTCCAGATCTTCTCCGCCACTTGCGACACGATGCACGAGCCGATCGTGGCGGATATCGCATTCGAGCTCGACATCGACGCCCGCACCGCTAAAGCCCGCATCGATGGCGTCGTTGAGATGCGCGGCGCGCCGATCCTGAACCCGATCACCGAGGCCGAGCACCGGGTGCGCATCGAGCAGCCGAACGGCTTCGAATTCGCGGTGGCGGAGATCGGCCGGGGCTGGGCGAAGACGAGCGGACTGATCAGCTTCGAGCTCACCGACACCTACGGCCAGTTTGCCCGCATCCATCTCTGCCAGAACGGCATGGTACGCTGAGCACGATGCCTGCGGCCGCGCTCGGGGCATTGGTCAAGCGCGACGCCGCTATCGTCCTTGCCGCCCTCATTACGCTCACGCTGCTTGCGTGGCTCGTGCTACTTGCCGGCGCAGGTACGGGCATGGGATCCCTTCGCTATGAGCGGATGGCTGCTGCCCGCGGGAGCACCGGCGCAGAGCGGGCTCTGGACTTCGGCCTACTGGCTCATCGCCTTCTGCATGTGGGCCGTGATGATGGTCGCCATGATGCTGCCAACGCGCCTCACCCATGGTGCTGCTTTATGCGCGCGTGGCGCGGCAGGCGGAGCGTAAGGGGCAGATTCAGAACGCCGCGGCCTGTATCGCCGCCTTTGCCACCGGTTATCTCACTTTGTGGATTCTTTTCAGCGCCTTTGCCGTCGCCGCTCAGTGGGCGCTGGAGCATTCCGGCGCCATGTCCGGAATGACGGTGCTGCGCAGCCGGGCGGTTGCGGGCGGCCTACTGATCGCGGCGGGCCTGTACCAACTCACGCCCTTGAAGGAGAGCTGCCTTGCCCATTGCCGGTCGCCGGCCGAGTTCCTTGCCGCGCATTGGCGCGGAGGCGTGCCGAGCGCCTGGCGCATGGGGCTTGGCCATGGCGTCTATTGTCTGGGCTGCTGCTTTGCGCTGATGCTGCGCGTCCCGCTCGGGGTGTTGCTGATGATTGCTGGGGCCGCGTTGATCGCAGGCGTCTGACGGCTAGCGCGAGTAGAACTCGATAACGAGGTTCGGCTCCATCATCACCGGATAAGGCACATCCCTCAGCGTCGGCGACCGGAGCAGCTTCGCCGTCATCTTGGCGTGATCGACCTCCAGATAATCGGGCACGTCCCGCTCGCCGCTTTGTGCCGCCTCGAGCACCATGCCGACATCCTTGGCCTTGTCGCGCACCTCGACCACGTCGCCTTCGCGGCAGCGGAAGCTCGGGATCGTCACGCGCCGGCCGTTGACCCGCACATGGCCATGGGACACGAACTGCCGCGCGGCGAACACGGTCGGCACGAATTTGGCACGGTAGACGATGGCATCGAGCCGCCGCTCCAGGAGCCCGATCAGGTTCTCACTGGTGTCGCCCTTGAGCCGCGCTGCCTCGCCGTAGATCGACTTGAACTGCTTCTCGGTGATGTTGCCGTAATAGCCCTTCAGCTTCTGCTTGGCGCGGAGCTGCTGGCCGTAGTCGGAGAGCTTGCCGCGACGGCGCTGGCCGTGCTCGCCGGGCCCGTATTCACGCTTATTGTAAGGGCTCTTCGGCCGGCCCCAGATATTCTCGCCGAGCCTGCGGTCGATCTTGTGCTTCGCGTTGATCCGTTTCGTCATCTAGAGCTCCAAAGCCGAATTCGAGCTGCCCGCGGCTCTCGCCCGCGCGCATGCTCCCAAATCTGTCGTGATGAGGGCAAAAGCCGCATGGGGCATTGCCTTCGAGCGCTTCTAGCCGTCGCAGGCCGAAAGCGCCGCCCGGCGCTCTGTTACACGCGAATGCGTGAAAGTGTCAATTAGCGCCGCCGGCCACCGGGGCCGGCGTCGCGGCCTGTGACGCCGCCGGGGCCGGGGTCGCGGCCTGTGGCGCCGCTGGGGGCGCGGACTGGACGTAGGCCCCAATCGCCTGGGTAACCTTCTCCTTCTGCTCGGGCGAGCAGCTGAGCTTTTTGCCCGTAATCGTCGTCGCCGGGCCTTCGGTTGCTTTGGCTGCGGCCTCGCCGCTCGTGCCTGGGGGTTGCGCCTTGCCTTGGTCGTCTGCCGCCTGCTCGGTGATTTTGACGTTACCGGCAAAGTAGGAAGTCGCAAAGGTGTGCAAGGCCTTGATGAACATCATCTGATCCGTGTTCCAGACCTTGCGCGCCCTCTCTCCACGGATCAGCGTTTCGTAATTGGCCTTCTCCAGCTCGGGCAGGTTGCAGGCCTCGGCATAGGCCGAGCGCGTGGCCACCCGGATTACGCTGCGCGCATCCTCGATGGGGATGAGATATTTGTTCGGGTCCGACTTATCGAGCTTGATCATGGCCCCGCTGCTGTCCGGAATCTGGTCCGGCAGGATCGACAGGGCAAAGGTAGACATCACGCGCACGGCGCTGTCGCTCAGCTTGTCCTTGGGCGCATCTGCGGGGGCATCCGGCGTCTTGGTGCGTTTGCCGAGCTCCTCGGCGACGGTTCTGACGCCGGTCTGGTCTGCGGCTCTCAGCGGCCCGCCAGTGAGGAGCGGCAGCGCTGCAATTGCCGCAGCCGCACTCCACTGAATCCAACCAACTCGCATCAATTGCCCCTCTCCCTGCGGTGCCCGAAAGCTAGCCATCCTCGAAGGCCATCGCAATAGGAGAAACGGGGCGGAACTATGGCCCCTCAAGACCTTGGCGGCTTGGGGCGGCTGAGCGCAGCCACGATGCCGCGCCAGGTGCGCACGTCCTGCTCGGTTGCGCCCATGCGATGGAACATGTTGCGAATGGCGCGGACCATGGTCGGACGCTTTTCGGGGGGCCGCAGGAAGCCTGACCGGTCGAGCTCGCCTTCAAGATGCTTGAACAGACCGAGCAACTCGGCGCGGGTCGCTGCGGGCGTGCCTGCGTGGGAAAGTCCCTCTATCGCGGGGCCGTCGCATTGCGTAACGCGCCGGAGCGGCGGCGTTGGCCCTTGTGCCTGCAACCATTCATAGCCCAGCAGCAGCACCGCCTGGGGGAGGCTCAAAGAGGCGAAGGATGGATCTACCGGCGCGGTGATGATGGCGTCGGCCAGGGCGAGCACGTCGTTGTCGAGCCCACTCCGCTCCGGGCCGAACAGCACGCCAGTGCGCTCCCCCCTCTCTCCCCTCGCGGCAAGCTCGCTGGCCGCATGCTCGGGGGTCAGCACCGGCTTCACCATGCCCCGCGGCCGCGCCGTGGTGGCGAGCACGAAGTTGAGGTCACCAATGGCTGGCTCGAGGCTCGAATAGAGCGTGGCCGCACCGATGATGCCGTCAGCGCCGGCCGCGGCCGCAAGGGCCTTTGCATTAGGCCAGCCGTCGCGGGGAGCGACGAGGCGAAGCTCGGTGAGTCCGAAATTGGCCATGGCACGGGCGGCGAAGCCGATATTCTCGCCAAGTTGCGGCTCGATGAGAACGATCGCGGGCGCCAATCTCGTGGCGCTCGGACAGCTCCTGCCGCCCGCGCGGGAACGGGCAGGTCTTGGCACTTTCGCCTTGCTTCCCATCCGGCTCGCGTTTTCGGCCCTCGCTTTCATCATCGCAAACACGATGCTATAGGGGGCGCTTGGCCGCAATGGCGACCAAAAACCAAGGGCGCGACGCCGACCGACATTCCCGCCGGAGACCTCCGTTGAACAAAATCGTGGTGAAGAACCCCGTCATCGACCTGGACGGGGATGAGATGACGCGGGTCATCTGGCAGCTGATCAAGGACAAGCTCATCAAGCCCCATCTCGACCTCGAGCTCCGCACGTACGACCTGTCCATCGAGAACCGTGACCTGACCAACGATCAGGTCACGCTCGAAGCCGCCTACGCCATCAAGGAGTGCGGCGTCGGCGTCAAATGCGCGACCATCACCCCAGACGAGGCTCGGGTGAAGGAGTTCGGCCTCAAGCAGATGTGGAAGTCGCCGAACGGCACCATCCGCAACATCCTGGGCGGGGTTATTTTCCGCGAGCCGATCATCTGCCGGAATGTGCCGCGTCTCGTCCCCGGCTGGACCAAGCCCATCGTCATCGGCCGCCACGCCTTTGGCGATGTGTACCGCGCAACAGACTTTCGCGTGCCCGGAAAGGGCAAGCTCACCATCAACTTCTTGGGCGAGGACGGCACGCACATCGAGCATGAGGTGCACGAATTCAAGGGCAGCGGCGTGGCGCTTGCCATGTTTAATCTCGACGATTCGATCCGCGACTTCGCCAAGGCCACCTTCAATTATGCGCTCACCCGCAATATGCCGGTGTATCTCTCGACCAAGAACACCATCCTCAAGGCCTATGACGGGCGCTTCAAGGATATCTTCGCCGAGGTGTTCGACGCGGAGTTCCGCGAGGCGTTCTCCGCCCGCGGGCTCACCTATGAGCACCGCCTGATCGACGACATGGTGGCGGCGTCGCTGAAATGGTCGGGCGGCTATGTCTGGGCCTGCAAGAATTATGACGGCGACGTGCAGTCCGACACGGTGGCGCAAGGCTTCGGCTCGCTCGGGCTGATGACGAGCGTGCTGATGACGCCGGACGGCAAGACGGTATTGGCCGAGGCCGCGCACGGCACCGTCACCCGCCATTACCGCCAGCACCAGCAGGGGCGGGCGACCTCGACCAATGCCACCGCCTCGATCTTTGCCTGGTCGGGCGGGCTCAAGCATCGCGCCAAGCTCGACCACAATGCCGAACTCGCCCGCTTTGCCGAGACGCTGGAGCAAGTTGTGGTCAGCACCATCGAGGCCGGCTTCATGACCAAGGACTTGGCGCTGCTGGTCGGCGCCGAGCAGGCCTGGCTTTCGACCGCGGGCTTTCTCGACAAGATCGATGAGCAGCTCCGCCGGGCAATGGCCGACCGCGCCGCCGCGTAAGTTACTGAACTGACGGAATTTTACTGAGCTTCCGCTTCGCCTGTTTCTTGCGGGCGGCGGATCCGGGGCGAGCGTTTCGCACCGCCCCGCCCCTCGTGGCCCGCTCGTTCTCGCGCGCTCGCTCCTTCGCCACAGACTTCATGTGCTGGACGATCTCGGGGTGCCGGCGGCTGAGACGCGCAAGACCCTCGCTGTCCAGCACATAGACGCGACAGGGCGTGTCGGCGACGACATCGTGCTTGTGACGGCGCCGCTCGAGCAGCGCCATCTCGAAGTCGCCTTCGAGCAACTTGATCGGCCGTCCGGGCACCACGCAAACCGTTTCGCCGCCCACTTCGAGGATATCATGAACCTTGATCCGCCAGCTGTGCCAGGCGGCCTTGAAGCTCATCGTCAAGCGTGTCCAGCGCGGCGCTTTGAGCCGGTGTCGGCGGTGGCGCTATCGCCGCCGCCCGCTAAGATCCGCGCCGCGATGGCATCAAGCGCGGCATCGGCGCGGGCGCCGTCCGGACCTCCGGCCTGAGCGAGATCGGGGCGCCCGCCACCGCCCTTGCCGCCAAGCGCCTCGGCGCCGGCGCGGGCGAGCTCGATGGCGTTGTAAGACGTTGTAAGATCGTCGGTGACGCCAACGACGAGGCCAGCCTTGCCCTCCGTCACGCCGATGATGGCGACGATGCCCGAGCCTAATTGCCGCTTGGCGTCATCGACGAGGCCGCGCAGATCCTTCGGCGCCACGTCTTGCAGAATGCGGGCGAACAACTTGACGGGCCCGAGGTCGCGGATCGCAGAAGCGCCGCCGCCCGACGTGCCTGCCCCCAGCGCGAGCTCGCGTTTCGCCTCGGCGAGCTGGCGCTCGAGCTTGCGGCGCTCCTCGACGATGGCAGCGAGGCGCTGGATCATCTCGTCCGGCCCGACCTTCAAGAGCTCCGCCGCCTCGCGCACCCGCTCATCTTGGGTGGCGAGATAGGTCCTCGCGCCCTCGCCCGTCAGCGCCTCGATGCGGCGCACGCCCGAAGCGACCGCGCTCTCGCTGACGATCTTGAGCTGGCCGATATCGCCCGTACGCCGCACATGGGTGCCGCCGCAAAGCTCGATGGAATAAGCGTGCGCTGCCCTGCGGCTCTGCTCGCTCCTGCCCATGCTGATGACGCGGACCTCGTCGCCATATTTCTCGCCAAACAAAGCGAGCGCGCCATGCGCGATCGCCTCGTCCGGGCGCATCAGATGCGTGTGTACGGGCTCATTCTGCAGGATCATGGCATTGGCGAGGTCTTCCACCCGCCGGATCTCGTCATGGGTCATGGGGCGTGGATGGGAGAAATCGAATCTGAGCCGGCCGGGCTCGACAAGAGAGCCCTTCTGCGCCACGTGCTCGCCCAGCACCTCCCGCAGCGCCTCGTGCAGGAGGTGGGTGGCGGAATGATTGGCCCGGGTCGCGGTGCGGCGCGCATGATCGACGTCGAGCGCCACGACCTCTCCAAGCTTCAGCGTGCCGCTCTCAAGCACCCCCATATGGAGGAAGAGGCCGCCGAGCTTTTTCTGCGTGTCCTGGACCACGAAGCGCGCGCCTTGGGCAGTTGTGCCTTGGGCACCCGTGGCCAGCCCGCGGTCGCCGACCTGCCCGCCCGATTCGCCGTAGAACGGCGTCTGATTGACGATCACCGCGCCCCGTTCGCCCGCCTTCAGCTCGGTCACGCGCTTGCCGTCCTTGACGAGCGCCAGGATCTCGCCGGAGGAGGTCTCGGCGTCGTAGCCCAGGAATTCGGTGGCGCCCAGTTCTTGCTTCAGCTCGAACCACAAGCTCTCGGTCGCGGCCTCTCCGGAGCCTGCCCAGGATTTCCTCGCCTCGACGCGCTGGCGCTCCATGGCGGCAGCAAAGCCCTTGGTGTCGACGCTGATGCCGCGGGCCTTCAGCGCGTCCTCGGTGAGGTCGAAGGGGAAGCCATAGGTGTCGTAAAGCTTGAAGGCGATCTCGCCCGGAAGCATGGCGCCTCGCGCGAGCCCCTTCGTCGCATCGTCGAGCAGGCGCAAGCCCCGCTCCAACGTGTCGAGGAAGCGGGTCTCCTCGAGCTTCAGCGTCTCGATGATGAGGCTCGAGCCCCGCTCAAGCTCGGGATAGGCGCGGCCCATCTCGCCGACCAGCGCCGGCACGAGGCGATAGAGCAGCGGCTCCTCGGCGCCCAGGAAGTGGGCGTGGCGCATGGCCCGGCGCATGATGCGGCGGAGCACATAACCCCTGCCCTCGTTCGACGGCAGCACACCATCGGCGACGAGGAAGGCGGAGGCACGCAAATGATCGGCGATGACGCGGTGGCTTGGGCGCGGCTCGCCCTTGGCCGGCACCCCGGTCAAGGAGACCGACGCCGCGATCAGCGCCTTGAACAGATCGATGTCGTAATTGTCATGCGTGCCCTGCAGCACCGCCGCGATGCGCTCGAGCCCCATGCCGGTGTCGATGGAGGGAAGCGGCAGGGGCTCGCGCTTGCCGCCCGCGAGTTGCTCATATTGCATGAATACGAGATTCCAGATCTCGACGAAGCGGTCGCTGTCGGCGTCGGCGCTGCCGGGGGGCCCACCGCGCAGCGTAGGCCCGTGATCGTAGAAGATCTCAGAGCAGGGTCCGCAAGGGCCGAGCTCGCCCATCGACCAGAAATTGTCCGCGCCAGCGATGCGGATGATCTTCTCCTCGGGGAGCCCCGCGATCTTCTTCCACAGCGCCGCCGCCTCGTCGTCATCGGCAAAGACGGTGATCAGGAGACGCTTCTTATCGAGCGCGAAATCCTTGGTGAGCAGCTCCCAGGCAAGGGCGATCGCCCGCTCCTTGAAATAATCGCCGAAAGCGAAATTGCCGAGCATCTCGAAGAAGGTGTGGTGGCGGGCGGTGTAGCCCACATTGTCGAGGTCGTTGTGCTTGCCGCCGGCGCGGACGCATTTCTGGGCCGTCGCCACGCGCGGAAAGCTCGGTCTCTCCGCCCCGGTCAGCACGTTCTTGAACTGCACCATGCCGGCATTGGTGAACATCAGCGTCGGATCGTGGCGCGGCACGAGCGGGCTCGACGGCAGGATCTGATGATCGTAGCGCTTGAAGAAATCGAGGAAGCCCGCACGGATGGCATTGACGCTTGTGTTGTTAACGCTCGTGCTTGCGAGGCCCGAGTCGTTCGCGCCCGTGTCCTTAACACTCGTGTCGTTCATGCTTTTGCGGCTGACCTTCTTCTTGCCCACCGTCGCACGGGCGACCTTGGTTTGTTTGGCGCTGGTCTTTTTGGCTGAGCTCATGGCAGCGAAGCAGAGAGGCCTCTCAACGCGAGCGAGGCTACGCGAAGAACGCAAACGAATCCTAGCCGATTCGGGCGCCTACCGAGCACCGACGGCGCCGCTTCCGCAAGTAGGAGACGGCCAGGGACCCGCGCCAGACATAGTGTGGGGAAGGGAGACTGTCCAGCGCTAGGCCGACGCTGTGCCGGCTTTCGTCGCCGCGGAAGTGAAATGCCGTCATTGCCGGGCGCGTCCCAGCCATCAACGACGATCCGGAGGAGCCTTAAGCACGTTGGGTGCATCCTCGGGTCACGCCCGAGGGCCAGGCCAAGGCAACCTGATGTCTAGCGGATAGTTGTCGAGGGTCTTACCCTCGCCTGCCCCGCCTTGCGGCCGCCCCGCCGGCGAGCGGCGAGACGGTGCCGTCGCCATCGGCAAAGCCCGGCATGTTGTCCTCGGCCTCGCCCTCGGGCGCCTCGCTCGCGCCTTCCAAAATCTGTCCGGCGAGCAGGCCCGCATTCTGGCGGATGGCGCGCTCAATCCGCTCGGCGATTTGCGGCTTCTCCCTGAGATAGGCCTTGGCGTTCTCGCGACCCTGGCCAATGCGTTCGCTATCGAAGGAGAACCAGGACCCCGACTTCTCCACGATGCCGGCCTTCACCCCAAGATCGACGAGCTCGCCCGTCTTGGAGATTCCCTCGCCATACATGATATCGAACTCGATCTGCTTGAAGGGGGGCGCCACCTTGTTCTTCACCACCTTGACGCGGGTCTGGTTGCCGACCACCTCCTCGCGCTCCTTGATGGCGCCGATGCGGCGGATGTCGAGCCGCACCGAGGCGTAGAATTTCAGGGCATTGCCGCCGCTCGTGGTCTCCGGCGAGCCGAACATCACCCCGATCTTCATGCGGATCTGGTTGATGAAGATGACCATGCAGCGGGATTTGGAGATCGACGCTGTCAGCTTGCGCAGGGCCTGGCTCATCAGCCGCGCCTGGCTCCCCGGGAGCTGGTCGCCCATCTCGCCTTCGAGCTCGGCCTTGGGTGTGAGCGCCGCCACGGAATCCACCACGAGCACGTCGATGGCGCCGGAGCGCACCAAAGTGTCGGTGATCTCAAGCGCCTGCTCACCGGTGTCAGGCTGGGAGATCAGGAGGTTCTCGAGATCGACCCCGAGCTTCCGCGCATAGATCGTGTCGAGCGCGTGCTCGGCATCGATGAAGCCGCAGATGCCGCCCCGCTTCTGGGCCTCGGCCACGACATGCAGCGCAAGCGTGGTCTTGCCGGAGGATTCGGGCCCATAAATCTCGACGACGCGGCCGCGCGGGAGTCCGCCAATACCGAGCGCAATATCGAGGCCGAGCGAGCCCGTGGAGATCGCCTCCACCTCTACCGCCTTCTCGTTCTGGCCGAGCCGCATGATGGAACCCTTGCCGCAATTTCGCTCGATCTGCGAGATCGCAGCCTCAAGCGCCTTCTCTCTGTCCATCCCGCCTCCTTCGACGACACGAAGGCTCGATTGCAACATGGCCGTTCTCCCTTATTTCACAGGCCCGCCAATCCTGGCAAATGCTGGCTTAAGCATGCCCCCGAGGCCCATAGGGCTGCTGCTGCCGCTCCGTTCGGGCGACGTGGGAGCAGTGTACATGCTTTGTTCTCCGTTCGCAATCTGTTCTTTAAGCGTTGACGGGTGCTGTCCCAATTAGGACAGTACCAGAACGTGCGTGTTTTGAAGCTGCTTCAGTATAAAGAGGCCGCCGACTGAGGCGGCCTCTCTAATGTTGGTTGGACCGCCTAATAGCGGTAGCGATAACCGTACCCGCCGCAAGGAGCGCACCCGCAGCGCCCATACGGGCCGCAGACCCAGGTACGCCCCCATGGGCAACGAGGACCTGGTCCGCCACAACCCACTCTTTCGATAGGTAAGTAATTCCTTGCGGGGGCAGTTCCAGCCAATGGTGTTGCTTGAGCACTCCAAGCTAAAACTCCGGCGACTAAGAGTGCAATTGTCGCCGCAAAGGCAATCGCCACTTTGCGCATCTCTCTTCCTCCCTGGATTTGTGGAACAACGGCCTTCGATAGCACAAAATGCGAATTAGGACACTCAGCCTCAAATTAGGACAGCACCCACGTTCTCGATGACGCGGCAGACTGCATTGCCCTTGCGACTGACAGCCCCCACAACGGGGATTTTGCCAGAACCTACGCCGCCAGTTCCACCGCCACCGCCGCGCTTGTCCCAATGCCGGTTCTTGGCGAGACCGCC